>Ga0137403_10000651_pt1 | contig 44886 bp, 40 predicted proteins | sample CZOMad2_1_16fung_FD_122057 | JGI IMG/M metagenome (GOLD analysis project Ga0137403, IMG submission 122057) | Vadose zone soil fungal communities from Angelo Coast Range Reserve, California, USA - CZOMad2_1_16fungal (Hybrid Assembly) | ecosystem: Environmental > Terrestrial > Soil > Vadose zone...
TAGCCGGGGCGAAGCTGTGCACGCGCGATGCTCGTCGAGAACTCTACGACATTTTTTGCAACTTTGTAGGAAGTGTATTTAGCCCACTGCTGGCCAACATATACCTCAATGAACTTGATAGGTATATGGAACGCTATACCTCTCTCCCCGTTGGAGAAAAGGAAAAGCGGCGTCGACAAGGGATAGGAAATTTTACCTTCTCCAGGTATGCCGATGATTTTGTAGTGCTCTGTAATGGAGGAAAACGACAAGCGGAAGATATGCGAGAGGAACTACATCAGTTCCTCAAAAGCAAGCTCCGCCTGGAACTATCCAGAGAAAAGACGAAAGTCACGCATCTCAATGATGGTTTCAACTTCCTAGGATTTCGGATTTACCGAGGTCTAGGGGGGTCGGGAACTACAACGAAGATCGTGATTCCTGATGAGGCAATAGACAAGGTGCGGGTGAAAATTCACATCGCCCTTGCTCCAGCGACTCAGAAAGATTCCGTGAACACCAAAATCGCGGGATTAAATAGACTCATCCGTGGATGGTGCCAGTATTACCAATATACCAGCAAAGCGTCAACCCAGTTTAGCCAACTGGGAAATGAACTTTTCTGGGAAATGGCTCACTGGTTAGGACGGAAATTCAAGATACCCATGCCGGTGGTAATGCAGCGGTTCAAGCGGGATAATACGTTTGTCTCAGGCGACCTCTGCCTCTTAAAACCGACAGAATTCCCGTCTCTGAAATACCAACAACGCTTCTTTAAACCAAACCCCTATCTGACACAAGAACGGGTCATCAACCGAGAAAATCTCCCAGTCGAATCGTACTGGAGCGGATATGAAGCCCGCCCTGGCATGGCGGATTTGCGACCACTCATACTAGAAAGGGATGAGGGTGTCTGCCAAAACTGTGGAATCATGGTCACATCTTCCACAGCAGAAATAGACCATATTCGACCAGTACGGCGGTACAAACGGCCAATCAATGCGACCACTTTAGATAATCTGTGGACGCTATGCAAAAACTGTCATCAGGAGAAAACTAAGTCTGACCGACAAGCAGAGAGCCGGATGCGGTGAAAGTCGCACGTCCGGTTCGGAGGGGGGGGTGGGGAAACACAGACCGGCTGTGCGCCTTGCCCCTACCCTACGTATTCAGCGGGATGTCGCGGCTCAAGAGGCGGCCATGGGCGATCCAGCCTTTCCGGCCGCCATCGAGCAGCCGCACGTCCTGATGCCCAGCCATGGTGAGTACCCACAAGGCGTAGGTGCCATATTGCACCGGACGGCCATACACGACAATGGTGGTGTCGGGCGCAATACCGATACGTCCCAAGCGTGAGGCCATGTCCTCGGGTGTAGCAAACTCACGATCCGTCGCGTGCCAGAGGGCATCTTTCCAATACCACCTGAGCGCTCCTGGAATATGCCCCTGGCGATACTCTGCGTCATCCGGTGAGGATGACACCTCGATGATGCGAAGGTCTGGATCATCGAGGTGTCCGGCCAACCATTCCCCAGAAACCAGCCGTTGCGCTACTGCCTCACGTCTTTCCAAGGCATGGCCCTCCTTCATACGGCCACTGGCCAGGCTTAACTCGCCCTCGGTGGAAGGTGTTTATGGTTTTAGCTTGGCCAGGAACGCTTTGCGGAACTTGGCGATTTTGGGGGAGACGACGAACTGGCAGTACAGTTGCTCGGGGTGCTGCTGAAAGAATTCCTGATGGTAGTCCTCAGCACGATAAAATGCTGTCAATGGCACGACCTCGGTCACGATCGGCGACTTCCAGAGGCCCGCCTCGGTCAATTCCTGGATCACCTGGGCCGCGATCGCCTGTTGTTCTGGGGTATGATAGAAGATCGCTGAACGATATTGCGTACCCACGTCGGCGCCCTGGCGGTTCAGCGTCGTCGGGTCGTGGATCGTAAAAAAGACCTCCAGGATCTCTTTGAAGGAGACGACCTGAGGATCAAAGGCGATCTGAACCACCTCTGCGTGGCCGGTAGTCCCAGAGCAAACCGCTTCGTACGAGGGGTTGGGAATTGCACCACCCGCATAGCCCGATTCCACCCGTTCTATACCGTTCATCTCATCATACACGGCCTCCAGGCACCAGAAGCAGCCGCCGCCGAGCGTGGCGATTTCCTTAGTCGAAGATGTACCCGTCTGTTGCGTGCGTTGTTGATCCATGGGCCCTATGTTCCTCTGATAGAGATTCATGGAGCGTCCCACGCCGACAGCCCGCTGGCTTCTGTCGTAGTTCCTGGTACCGTGGGGCTCCTCTAACCCACTGCATGAGGGGCATGCCGACCACGTGGTTACACAGGCTCATAGGCCAGGCGTTTCACCTTGTCCAGGTTGCGGCCTTCGATGCGAATCAACCGCGTCGGGCCCTGGCGCCGTGGTGAATGTAACTGGCCTTCGTGGTAGGCATAGGCCATGCCGGGCTTGAGCGCGTAAGTCCTCACTTGGCGCACCTTACCGGGCTTATCGAAACCGGCGGGCTCCACCAGCTCCCAGTCGGTCATCTCGGTCTCCCCACAGGCCTGTCCATAGATCGCCCAATAGGGGCCGTGATCGTGCGGCGCGCTCCCTCGCGCCCCGTGGTTCACGTGGGCAAGGATGCAGAAGCCCAGCTCGGCGTCTTCATAGAGAACCTTGCGCTCCGGCACATTGTCTCCGAGGTGAGTGGCGATGAAGTCGTCGTCCTTCAGGACTTCCTGCAGAAGCGTGCATACCTGCTGCCGCCCGGTGGGACTCGGATCGGCTTTGAGGATGCGATGACAGTCGGCAGCAAACTGCTCGAGCGTGTGGGCCATGAGTGATATCTCCTTTCTGCTGTGAATCTCGGCTATTCTGAGAGTATGTGATCAACCTTGCAAGTCCCGCGTCGGTCCGGGATAGGGGACTGTTCTGCGGACTATAACCCTACTGGGCGTACATTGCAAGACTTGGCTGCGCTGCGCCAATTCCCTTTCCGTTCGGGAAAGCGGTAGGGTGAGGGCGACAGGAGCCTGATTGAGCGGTTGGGCTCCCCTCACCCCAGCCCTCTCGCGGTGGAGAGGGAGAAAAGCAGCTCCGACGCGGCCGCGCACAACACTGCTGTATACCCCATAAAACGTCACTCCTGGAACGGCAACTGATATATAATATTCAGCGCTCCCATCAAGACATCTGTCGTGGGGCACTGCAGCTGAATGTGACACAATCCCAGTATCGTGCGCCGCGATTTCACCGCCGCCCACACCGTCCCCCATCAAGAGGGAGGGCTGAGGTGGGGAGCGCGCCATACTGCGCACCTGGCCCTTGCAGGGCCGACATTGACGAGGAGACACCGCCAGATGTCTGCTAGCGCCACCGCTAAACGCGTTTTTTGGTTCGACGATCACAAGACCCCGAATGTCGCCGACGAGCTCGCCAAGGAAGCCGATCTCACGGTCTACCGTCTCGCCTTTGATGCAGCAGAGGAGCAGAACTGGGCTGTGATGGCCACCTGCCATGCATACTGCATCACCTCAGCGCGGGACGAGGTGCCGGACCAATATAAGGGCACAGCAGCGCTGATCGCGCGCTGCCCGGAGCTGCTGGTGCTCTCCACTTCGGGGGCGGGCTTCGACCCCGTCGATGTCGCCGCATGCACGGAGGCCGGTGTTCTCGTTGTCAACCAATCGGGTGCGAATGCGGAGGCGGTGGCGGAGCATGTAGTGGCAATGCTGCTTTCCCTCAGCAAGAACATCCCGCAGACCGATCGCTCACTCCGCACGCAACGGGGCGTCGATCGCGAAGCGTTCAAGGGCCGCAACGCCCAGGGGCGCACCATCGGCATTATCGGCTTGGGGGAGGTTGGCCGCCGGGTGGCGCGCATCTGTGGCAAGGGCCTTGAGATGCGCGTGCTGGCCTACGATCCATACATCGAAGCGGCGGACTTCCGGGAGCGTGGTGCAGTTGAGGTGACCTTCGATGAGCTTGTAGCCCAATCGGATTACATCACCATTCACTGCCCGTACAACGCCGAAACCAAGGGCCTGATCGGCCGTCGAGAGCTGGCCTTAATGCGGCCGAATGCCTATCTGATCACTACGGCTCGCGGCGGTATCGCTGACGAGGACGCCCTGGCGGATGCCCTAGCGGTGGGACAGATCGCTGGCGCGGGGATCGATGTCTGGAACGTTGAGCCACCGCCCCTGGACCACAAGCTGTTGACCTTCGATAATGTCATCGCCACCTATCACACCGCCGGCGTGACGGTGGACTCCCGCCATGCCATGGCACAGTGGAATGCGGAGCAGCTGGTACAGATTTTTAAGGGCGAACGCCCGCCCCGGCTGATCAATCCTGAGGCCTGGGCCAAGTTTGCCCAACGCTTTGAGCGTGCCTTTGGGTTTCGGCCGGCCTCCTCCGGCTCGCCCCCGATGATCACAGGCTCCGCCCATTAACCATTAACCCTAACGATGTACCATTGCGCAGGAGCGCTTATGGCTGAGCAGCCCTTTCAAGTTTATGTCATTCAAGGACGTAGCCCAAGAGATTTCAGCGACTGTCAGGCGGCGTTGGCGCGCGTGCCTGCGCACCTGGAATCGTTACCGTTCACTAGACAAGAGGACGAAATCATCGAGCGCGCCCGTGACGCGGATGCGTTGATCGTGTCGTCGTCGCCCATGACGCGTCGGGTGATGAGCGCCCTCAAACGGCTCAAAGTGGTGGTGCGGACCGGCGTCGGCTATGACGTGATCGATGTCCCCGCCGCCACCGACCTCGGGATCGTGGCAGTCAACATTCCTGATATCTGGACCCGCGAAGTGGCGAACCACGCCCTTGCCCTCCTCCTATCTTGGAATCGGCGCATTCCTACTCTGTACAACGAGGTCAAGGCGGGTGTCTGGCAATCGCAGCCCCCGGGGCCTGTGGGAGCCTTACATGGCGAGACAGTCGGGATCGTCGGCTTTGGCAACATTGGTAGAGCATTTGCCCGGCGCGTCGCGGCCCTGGAGACGCACGTAATCGCCTACGACCCATACATCGACGACGCCCAGTTCTCGGCCTTGGGAGTGGAGCGGGTCTTCTCCCTCGGAGAGCTGGCGGCGCGCTCGGATTATATCTCCGTCCACACCCTGCTGAATGCCGAAACCCACCATCTGATCAATGAAGTCTTTCTCCGACAGATGAAGCCATCAGCCTGCCTTATCAACACCTCCCGGGGCCCGGTGGTAGATGAACAGGCCATCATTCGCGCCCTGCAAGAGCAATGGATCGCTGGCGCCGCGTTGGACGTCCAGGAACACGAGCCGCCCGCGCCCGACAATCCCCTATTATGCCTAGATAATGTCATCCTGACACCGCACGCCGCATACTACTCAACCGCAGCGGTGGCCCAGGTGCCACAGCGCTGTGGGGAAGAGGTGGCGCGAGCGCTGACCGGCCAACGGCCGCTGCATGTGGTCAATCCTGAGGTCTATGCAGTCTTGATGCAGCCTAAGGCGCGCTGAACCCACCCCGATGGAGTTGGAAGGCTATGTGGGTTGGAGCCATTAAGGCTCTCTTCCCGCTCAAGCAGGTGCCCCCAGGCAATGGAAAAAGCCTGCTGATGAGGGGTCACTAGGCGGTGAAGGGAGATCTTCAACGAGATCCACACCGGAACCGACGGGCAGACACGCCGTAGCCGTGCCATGTAGGGTGAGCCATGAGCAAGTCCTCCCTAAAGGCTCCAAAGGGAGGCTGAGGCTCCAAGCTTGCAACTGTATGCATCTTTATGTCGCTTTATGTCTCTTTTCCACAGGTCAGCTCTAAACTTCTCGTGGCATTCGTAGCCTAATATGCTATGATCGCCCAATATAGATTAATGCCATTCACCCTTTCGGGGTGATGGATAGTCTACACTGCCGCCGCTGAGCAATATAGGGCGGGGGACATTTGTAGCCTTACCGGTTAAAGCTTCCGGGAGATTACAAGATGCTACGGAAACTGTTAATTATGCTGGCCTGGGTGTATTGGCACGTGAATAGGCCCTTTGTGGCGGCCTTCGCTGAAACAATTCTCGGATACGGCGAAGGGGATTTCAAAGTAGAAGGCCGGAAAATCGTGCGTCAGATCGACCGATTTCTGCACGACGTCAACACGGCGGTATTCCTTCAGTTCATCGGCACGCTGGCCACCCTGCCGCTCTATGTACCACCGGTGAGTATGAAATGGAGTCTGCAGCGCGCGCTTACGATATTCTGGTACGGTGTCAAAAGTTTCTTTTCGCACGTCCACTTCCTCCTTTGCAGCCGACAAAGGCGTAGCGCATGGGTGGAAAGGATGTACCAGGGACTTATCCAGCAGGCACCCGAGCAGGAAGACGAGATGGTGAAAACGATCGTCACGCTTAGCCTGTTCAAAGCAACGCTGGGGGTAGCCTACCTGGATCAGGAGCAACTATGGCGCGCCCTCGAATACAAGCCGTTCCAGCAACGTAGTTGGAATCCTCCTAGCGGCCCCGATCTCGACCAACCGCCGCGGACCGCGCCAGCGAAACTGCTGCATGAGTTGCGCCAGTCGCCGCGGCAGGTGACAGTCAAACCCCCAGACCAACTCACGTATTGCGTCATTGGGTCGGGGGCAGGTGGTGCGGTCGCGGCCCACACCATTAAAGAGCGCAACCCCAAGGCCAGGGTACTCCTGCTCGAAACAGGCCCCCTAGTAACCAATGACCAATTCGAGCAGACCGTGCTGCCCTCCATGTCACGGCTATACATGAATGGCGCACTGACGCTTGCCCAGGATCAACAATTCTTATTTCAACAAGGTCGCTGCGTCGGCGGTTCCACTGTGGTCAACAACTCGGTCGCGTTCAAACCGGAGGACTTCTGGTGGAAGGACCTGAAGCAGCGCTGGCAGGCCCTGGGCGTCCGACTCGAATATGACGATCTGTATAGGCAATACGACGTGCTTAGCGAAGCACTGCACGTCGCACCAGTCGACCACCGGCTGATCACCAAAGGCGCCTACACCGTCCGGGACGGTTTCGAAAAATTGCGGCAGATGGCCCGCGTTGGGGACGTCCAATTGGCGTCCCCTATCACCGTCCCCAGCAATGTATTCGACTGCATTGGCTGCGGACGTTGCAACATAGGCTGCCAATATGACGCCAAGCAGTCGTTGCTGGCGACGCTGATCCCCCGCTTCGTGCAAGCTGGCGGTATCCTCGTACCCGACGCCAAGGTGTCGGAGCTCGAATTGCGCCAGGAGGGTGGTAGGGGCCGGAACAGGCGCTCTCAGGTGGTGGCCGTACGAGTCGATGACGCCAGCGGCTCAGTGCGTATCGAAGCTGACCGGTTCATCCTTGCCTCCGGGGCTTACGCCTCCTCCAAGCTGCTCTGGCGGAGTGGATTTATCGGGGCCGCTCCAGGTGTGCGCACCGTTGGCAAGCGATTCAGCGTCAACGCGGGAACACCAGTGATCGGCATATTCCCGGAACGGCAGAATGCGTTCCTTGGCCAGCAGATCGGCTTTGCGCTGGAATTGCCCGAAGAACGCATGATCATCGAGACGGCCTTTGCGCCTCCAGCTGTTGCAGGTCTGGGCCTGCCAGCGTGGGGGAAAGAGTTTCAACGCCAGCTCCGGCGGGTAAATCATATGATGACTGGAGTGCCGGTTTTTGCCACGCTGGCCTATGGCCAGATTAAGCCGGGGTTGCTAGGTGATAGTGGCTATGTCATCGACTTCACATTGATGGACGAGGATTGGCGGCGCTTGGAAAGGGGGATGAAGATCACGGCCAGGGCCATGTTTGCAATGGGCGCCGAGGAGGTCTTCATCAACCGTTTCGACGCGCGGACTTTAAAACGCGAGGAAGACCTCGAAGAATACTTCGCTGGAATCGGCCCAAGTCACTTCATTACCGTGCAATCGGCCCATATGCAAGGGGGAAATGTCATCGCGCCGCAGCCCTATTACGGCGTCGTGGATGAGAACCTTAAGGTTTACGGTATAGATAACCTATGGATCTGCGATGCTAGTGTGATCCCAGCTCCAATTACCATCAATATTGCCTTGACAGTCATGGCTCTGTCGCGCTATGCAGCCGTGCGGATTGCCGATGCCGCATAGCCGTCGGTCACCTCACTCCAGAGATGCCTATACCGCTTTCGGTGGCGTGAAACAAGGGTTGGTGCAGCCGCAGAGGAGGTCTGGACGTCTGGGGCCATGTCGAAGTCGCCTGGGAGGAGTGGAATGGACGAGCAGGATGCCCTCGCGCTCATCAAAGAGGCTCTCTGTGAGGTCGCGCCCGAAAACGCTTCTTACTTCCAACAACTGACCCTCGATGCCCATATCAAAGACCTCGGCATCGACTCGGTGCGCATCTTAGAAATGGTAGGGGCCATCGAAGACCGTCTGGCCCGGACGTTTCCGGAAGACGAGCTGACGCGTGCCCAAACCCTTCGCAGCCTCGCCACATTGATCCACACCGAACACAGAAAGACGTGCTGAGTACATAGGGCATAGTCACGTTAGCGCTCCTGAGGCGAATGTCAGGCATGCAGGCAGGCATCGAAGGCGGAGCGCTACACAGTCCTTGTCTCTGAGGCAGCTAGGGTTGTTGCCATCATCTCCTGCCTGGTCTGGCAACGGGGGTCATTTCCTGACGGTATCGGGAAGGTTCATTTGACTATGCCGGATGGGGGACATTGCAGAGTCAACTTTCGATTGACTCCGCTAGTTCCTAATAGTAAGCTCCAGTCCACGATTTCTGAATGCACTCCTTTTTGGAACGTTCGAGTGGTTTTTTTGGAGTTGCCCCATGGACGTTGCCGCCTTTGGGTGGGCCACCCAGGACCGCCTGGCAGTACTCGTGCTGGGCACCGTCATCCTCTGTTATCCCATTAGCTATTTCGTTCCCTGGACATTCCGATCGCTCTTGGAAGGGCAAGGCGTGCACGGCCGGAATTTGGAGATTGCAGTCGTCATCCTCCAGCGGCTGTTCGGGGCCGTGCTGCTTAGCGTGCCTCCGATCTGGACCGCGACCAACTGGCTACCTGCAAGCACTAACCGCTATGGCGTTAACTTCGATGGTCTCTGGGTCTCACTCATTCTCTCGGGCATCAGTTGGGTTGTCGTCTGGTTCGGGTTCAGGTTCGTCGTCAAGGTCTGGCCATGGGTACTAAAGGGCTACCCGGAAATACATGTCGAATGCTGGGACGTCCGGCTCTTGACACTCAACACAGTGAGTTGGGTGATCTATCTGGCCGCCTATGAATTTCTCTTCCGTGGTTTCCTTTTGTACCCGCTAAGGGACTTGTACGGCGCCTGGCCGGCTGTGATGATAACGACGGCGTTATACTCCTTCACACATCTAGTCAAACAACCGCAAGAGCAATTTTCGACAATTTGGATCGGAATCCTCTATGGGGTTTTGGCGCTGTGGACGGGTTCGATCCTCGCACCCTATCTGATTCACGCCTTTACGGCGCCAGTGTCGGAGTATTTTGCGATTCGGACCCACCCTGAGATGTTTATTGTGCGCAAATGCTCGAAGTAAACCCCTGCTTTGGTTTTTCCCGCCGCTCGCATGATCGAGCGGCGCTAGGCAGCCCGTGAATAAACTATAGGCTGGACTGGCACCCATGGTGGGTACGGTGGCAGCTAGGATTGATGTATGGCTTCACTACCCCAACTGTATAGTTTGCTCGGTCTTAGATCGACCACATACCGTCTGGTGCGACGACTCTTACCGTCGTCGCTCATGCCACCAATGTCACGGCCCTTTGTCCAGAATGTTCCCAACCATCCACTCGAATCTACAGCCGCTATCTCCGTTCCGCTCTCCCCCCATGGTCGACGCCACGCGTGTTGGGATTTGCATTGTACAACTGGATGAGAATACGTCCCGACAGGTATCAAAGTCTCAGCTGCGGAACTCGCCGCCTTGCGCCTGAAAGCAGATTCATTCCACGGCAACTGGAACTACACGATACGGCGGAGAGCATAACATGTCATCGGAAATGTAAAATTGGACAACTTTTTTTGAGACAGGTCCTTACACGATGTTATCCATGTGGCGATCAGGCCAGGCCAATTGGTGACTTCCGCTGTGACAGATGGGGAGGGTTTTTGAAGGTCAGGAGAGAATGGTCACATGTGAAAATGTTCCCCCACAGAGAATCAATGGCTGATGCGAGGCGGCTTTTCTGTCATAGGGAAATGGATAAAGACGAGCTGAGGACCTATACCGCTACCGCGGTGGTGCGGGCGCTCTTCGATTGCCTGCCAGTCTGTGCAGCCGGTCACTCCTGTTGACCGCGCGTTCGGACTGGAAACAGACCCATGGCGGGGCAAACAGGGCAAGACGCATAGGACCGGACCAATCTCCGCCCTCCCCATAGGGTTTTTCGTGCGGTCCCGGGCGGGCTGCATCTGAAGTCGTGAAGTAAGGCGGTGCAGGTTGCTGGCCGCCGCCAAATGGGAGGAGCCGCGTGTTCTTTGTCATATCATTCGGGGGCTTGATCTGGACAGTCGTGGCGTGGACAATCGGCGCGCTGCTACTGGGCGTGCTGCTGTTGGGAGTATTTGCCTTTTTTTATGCGTTCGTATTGGCGCCGAGGTTCTTGTTTCCAAAAAAACCGCAGACCCAGCCCTACAGTGGGCAGAAAGCGCCAAGGGGCCTATTCAGAGCTTTTGTGCGGGAGGTGACAACCGGTTTTTTGTTCTACGGCAGCTATCTGCTGTGGCCGCTTATCGAAGGTTATAACCTATCTTCCGGCCGCGGAAAGCAACCCATCATTTTTGTGCACGGGTATGCCGCGTCGCGTTCCTGCTGGTGGTGGTTCATGCGCAAGCTGGCGCGCCGCGGAGTGGACCGGCCCATGTATGCCTTGCAATATAACTGGCTGGTTGCGGTCGAAGACTCCGCGCAACACCTGGCAGGGCTGATCGACAGGGCTTTGAAGGAACAAGGTTCCAATCAGGTCGACATCGTAGCACACAGCTGGGGCGGCTTCCTTGCACGCTGGTGTATCGAGAGGCTCAACATGGGAGCTAAGGTAAGATTACTCATTATGCTCGCAACGCCGAACCAGGGAACGTGGGTTACTCTATATGGCTGTTGCAAACCGGCAGAGCAGATGTCAATTGGGAGCAGCGTCGTTGATCTCCTGAAGACAGCACCTCCGGCACCTCCCTATGTGACGATCTGGACAAACTGCGATGAGATAGTGTCTCCTGCGGCGTTTTCGCGGATTGCCGATCCGGATGGCAACCCGGTCGTGGAGCGAGAGTTCCAAGGCATGGGGCACATGACTCTGCTGCGTGACAACGACGTGGCTTCGTTGACGGCCGAACTGCTTGCAGCCGCCAACCGGTATGATGCACCGAACAACCCGATGGGCGTTTGAAATGCAGTAGGAGTTTGGCATAACCCGCTCGACGAATGTCTGCGGGCAAAAAGTCATGATCCATGTGGAGCGGGTTTAAGGAATGCTTGTCCCGCAGGTAGTAATCGACCAAAGTATTGTCGAATGACCCTTCCCACTTCTACACGCGCCATCGATTCCCTTTCGACCATGACCTCGTAGCTGTAGCAGAAGTCGCCGAAGCATGTGTTCCTGAGGACGTTTCCATGGGGCCGCTGCCCGCTAACGAAGACTCAAGGCGGACGTGCGTAGCTCGCCACCTCGCCGCACCAGATTCCAAAACACCAAAATGTGAGACACAGAGAGCAACGGCACGTACAGGATTGCGACATACCAGTGAGACCCGAGTTGATTGGCTATGCCGGGGCCGACATCGATAGCGATATAGCCTGCATAGAGGTTGTAGATGGCTCCGGCGGCAGTGAGCCACCATAAGAGAAAGTAGGCAATGTCGGCACCAACGCGTAGTGCTCCCATGGCAGCCAATCCAATGGCCAGGACCGTAACATCGGCAATGGACACAATCCACGCAAAGTGTCTGGGAAGCCCCGGGCCGACAATGGTGGGTACAAGCACCGCCAGTCCCGCATGGTGGGCAATTTGCGGTAACAACAGTAGAATCATCGCCTGTCGGGCTGGCTGCATGGCCAGATAGGGCGCTACGTACCACCACACGAGCAGACTATATACAGTCAGCGAGATGGTGAACTGGATTGCGTAAACGGTGAAGCCGGCCATTTTGGATTTTGCCCCTTTAAGCAATCGGATATCATGGAAATTTATCCGGTCAAGGCTGGCGAGTTCGACGCTAGGTAGAAGGTGCCCATACGAGACATGTATGGTAGGGATGATCAAGAGCGCTGCTTAGAGTGCCTAAAAAGGGAGGCAAGGCGTCATGGATATTCTCGCCATTTTCCTAGTGCAATTCGCATTGAGCTTCGTGGTATATGGACTGATGTGGAAATGGTTCCTGGCGTCCTACTACCGGAGTAGACCTGTAGAACAAGGACTCACCATCTTGCTGTTGCCACATCTGTGGCACCATATTGGCTTGACCACTCTTGTCCCCACAGTCGTAGCCAAAACGATGCCGGGTGAGTTTGCAGTGCCGGTAAGTATCGGCGATGTGGTCATTATCGTTCTTGCGCTGGCTTCACTCGGCATGCTTCGATACAGAGCCCGGGGCGCGGCAGCGCTGATCTGGGCGTTCAGCATCGTCGGATCGCTCTATATGATTTACACGGGCATTCTATGGGTCCGGTTCAAAATCTGGGACCATTTAGCCGCACACTGGTACGTGGGAACTTTTTATATCCCATTGCTCGTGACCTCCCATATCTTGATCATCTGCATTCTCCTGGCGCGTGGAGCTGAGCTCGGGGTATATCCCAACAAAGGTACGTAACCTCTCACAGGATTACTCCGCGGTGGTTGCCTTCCGGGCGGGAAGACGCCGGGCAAGCGCTAGATCACCGGTCGGGCGCCCTTCACCTCACAGCGCCCAGTGTTCCGTCAAGGCCGAAACGACATATATGCCGGCGCTGAGCTCCCTGCCGCATCGCCAGCGAAGCAAGGCGAAGTCGAAGAGCGGTGTGACCTCCCAGGACCGCGCGCCGGGCCTTGCACGTCCGCGCACTCGATGGCTGTGCGGGCTCCCTCCGAACGAAATTGGGGCGCGGCAGGCAGCGATGACCCCCGGTCATTTCAAAATGGGCGAACCACTAGAAATAGGGCATCACCTGCTCGCCGAACGTACGGATCGATTCCATGACGAGGTCCTGCGGGATGGTGCCGAGCTGCATGACCAGGATCAGCTCGTCGACATCGATGTCCACCAGGCGCTGTACCGACTCCCGTGCGCATGTCGGATCGCCGACGATGGTCGCTATCATGGAACCCGGAGTATTGCGAAGCGCCATGGCAGCCGCGAGGTCGTCATCGGAGAAGAAATCCCGCGCCACATTAAGCGGTCCTACCGGACGAGTGCCGCTCAGGTAGTAGAAGCAGAGAGTTTCGGAGAAGAAACGCGCTCCCCGGAATCCATAGCGGCAGGCTTTGCGGTCGTCTTCGAGTACCAGCGTCGCCGGGGTGCAGGCAAAGTGGTTGTTCTTCATCCATCCTTGAGGTTGCGCCGCCGCGACGGCGTGCCGGTACTCGCGCACCTTCTGCTCCAGATAAACATCGTCGCCGAGCGCGAAGTTGAGGGCGCCAAGCCCCAGTTGACCGACGGTGGCAGCGCTGTCCGGCTTGGAGCAGGCAGCGAAGATCGGCGGATGCGGTCGCTGTACCGGCTTTGGGATCACCCGCGTCTCGGGGATATCGAAGAAACGTCCCTTAAACGAGAACACCTCGCTGCTCCACATCTTCAGGATCATCTCGAGGGCCTCCAGCCATTGGTCATGGAGCAAGCCCAAGTCATTCTCGAAGGCGAGCTGCTCCACCAGCGAAGAGGACTTCCCCGAGCCCCAGTTCACCCGGCCACCGGAAAGGATATCGAGCGTCGCTATGCGTTCGGCAATCCGGATTGGATGATTGTAGCGAAACGGCAACAAGGTGATGCCGTGGCCGAGGCGTATCTGCTCCGTCTTGGCGGCAACATACGCCAGAAACGTCTCTGGCGCCGACGAATGCGAGTACTCATAGAGGCCGTGATGCTCAACTGCCCAGATGCAGTGGTATCCGAGCTGGTCGGCCAGGGTGGCCTGCGCCACACAGTCGTGGAACAACCGCGCCTCCGACTCGGGGGTGGGTTCCGAGATCTGCATCTCGAAAAATAATGAAAACTTCAATTTCCCGCTCCTGACTCGATCCAGCGTGCCATCGTCCGCGTCAAGAAGCCCGACACGCCAGGTTGTTGGCTACGCATGCGATAGTTGGCGATCATACCAGCGACGATCATGGGGGCATGGGCCTGCCCCTCAGCGTGCACTTTCCCCGTTAGCTGCGCCGAACCCCAGTCGGTTCGGCCCGCGAGCAGATCGAGAAACACCGAGGAGCGCATCGTGATAACAGCCATGACGCTGAGCGGCGGAACAGCAGAAGCCTTCACCCGGCCATCCTCCACCACGATTCCGAAATCCCCGCCACCTGGCCCTGTGAGGTGGAGGTGGATAGCAAGCCGTATGGACCTGAGTTCCGGCTGGCGGGGGCCACAACGACCGACCAGTGCTGCCATCTTCATGAAGGCAGCGATCCGCCGCTCGACCTTCTGCGGCACCGTAGCGAGGAAATGCTGCATCACCTCCACGGCGGTGTTACAGCGTGGCTTCCAGCCAAGGACGCCACGTGCCTTCGCGCTTGAGAGGACCAGTCTCACATCGCTGGTCTCGATCCAGGCGGGATCGATTAGACTGCCCAAACCGACCTTTGAAAGCAGCGGTGAAAGGCGTGCGATCCGCATCGCCAGCCCATGGGGGATTTGCATGGCGCCCATCCCTGTCTCTTCGGCGAGCGCCACCGGTGGGAGTGGATCGTCAGCAGCGAGGTTGAAGGCCCCGGAGGCCCGCTGGTGGAGGGCCAGCAAGGCCGCATCCGCCACGTCCTCGTCCCACACGATCGGTAACGGAGCCTCGCCGAAGCTGGGCAGGCGCCGGCGCCGCATAAGCTTGCCCATCGGATTCTCCATCTCTTCGCCGACCAACACCACTGGTCGCAGCCGGACGACCTGGAGACTCGGATGCTCTTGCTCAAAGGTGTCCAGAAACTTCTCGACCTCATACTTGGCCGCAGCATACGAGAACGCAGCTTGATGGACGCGAGGGGTCTCCTCGACGACCGGCTCGGGATGCCCCGGAACCATGCCGTAGACCGCTGCTGAGGAGCTGTAGATGATCTGTGAGGCCCCAGCCGCGGCGGCGGCCTGAAAGACCCTCATGCTGCCCTTGACATTGACCGCATGGAATCGCTGACGGGGAAGGTACTCACCGATGAGGAAGGCGAGATGGATGACGACGTTGCAGCCCATGAAGAGATGGTCCAGGTCGGCTGTCCGGAGGTCGGCGATCGCCGGCTCGAGCTTCGGATGACTCAAGCGCGGCGGATGTAGGTCAAGGCAGACTACTGAGCTCACGGCACGGTCGTTGACCAGCCGTCGCAAGATGAGGCGACCAAGCTGGCCGGCACCACCGGTCACCGCTACCTTCCACTTCTCCTCCCCGCGTGAAGGCTTCACCGCTGTGCTCCCTTCCACAGATGCGCCGCTTTTTCCCACTATCGTCGGGGTATCCTCATGACGGATTCAGCCCGGGCTGGCGCCGACCTTCGACTACGAGCTTGACAGCGTCGAGGGGGCCGAAAGGGAAGTTGCGGCGCCGTGGACGCACTGGCTCCTTGCTTTCCAGGTGGAATCGGAACCTCGTGAGAAGCGTGGCGAGAACAATCTGCATTTCGTACATGGCAAAGGTTCCGCCAACGCAGCGATGCGTCCCGCCGCCAAAGGGTACGAACTCGAACGCGGAATACTGCCGCTCAAGAAAGCGCTCGGGTCGGAACAACCAGGGTTTCTCGTACACCTGCTCGTCCATGTGAACGAGCGATGCCATGGGCGAGACGGCCACCCCGGCCGGCAGTGTATAGCCGCGAATCTCGAGCGGCTGGCGCAGCCGCCGGCTGACCTCGGGAAGGATCGGGTTGCGCCGCAAAGTCTCGCAGCATACCGCGGTGAGATAAGGCAGCGCTGAAATTTCTTGCGGCTGTGGATTGGCACCCAGCCTATCGATCTCCGCCAGCAGGTGGTCTAGGACCACGGGTTCCCGGTGTAGCCAGTAGAGTGCCCACGAAAGGGCGCTGGCCAGCGTTTCGTGGCCAGCGGCGACGAGTGATAGCAGCTGGTCGCGCACCTCCACATCGTCCATAGTGCTTCCATCCTCGTAACGCGTGGCGAGAAGCATGCTGAGGACGTCCTCGCCCGGCGGTTGCGAGCGCCGTCTAGCAATCAAGTCATAGAAGATGGCATCAAGCCGACGCATCTTGCGACGGAACTTTGCCCAAGGCCCCAGACCTCCGAAGTCGCGGCGCAAGAACGGCACATAAACGATCGATGGCCGCGTCGCGTTTTCGGTTTCTCGGAAGGCTTCCGCTAGCCGATTCACGTCCTTCGCGCTGTCGCCGAAGAGCACGTGCAGGAAGATGTCGGCGGTGATGTCGGTCATTGCCTCCTGGGCGATGAAAGATTCCCCTACACGCCAGTTCGCCGCGGCGCGCGCCGCGCGCGCAGCCATTAATTCCCCGTATCTCCAGACCTGCTTGCCGTGGAATAGTGGGGCTACGATCTTGCGGTTTTTTCGGTGTTGCTCGCCGTAGGTGAGCATCAATGAGGCGGCACCAAGAAACGGCTCGGCTATTGAGCTGGCGAAGATCTCTAAGATCTCATGCCGGGCTGTGTAGATAGCCCGAATCCCGTCGGGCTTGCCGGTTACCACGAGCTTACCGAAGCTCGTGGGCAGGGTAAAGGGGTCGCCGTAACGGCGAGCGCAACGAGCGTAATAGCTCAGCGGATCGAGCAGGAAATTGATTAGCATTGTAATGGTGAAGCGGGGTCCGGGTGGCAAGCAATACATAGGCAAGACCCTGTGCAGTGAGTGGAGGTTCCAGGTCTGGAACCTCTTCGGGGTTAGTCGAAATCTCCCGAGGTTACGAAATCCTCTGCAATCAGCAAAGGCTCGTCAGGAGCAGCTGCTAAGGCTGCTCCCTTAGAGACCATATTCGACTAGGCACACCTCTGATAATCGACGTGCTGTTTCTTACATCCGGAATAGTGGTTGGAACTGATTAGCCCGACGCTAGGTAATCATCTCACCCTAGGCCATGAAACTAGCATATGTCACTCCACACGCCTAGGTCGACTGCTCGTCGACAAGGCGCCAGGGCAGTCAGCTCAGGGGTTTTGTTCGGAGCCACGTCGGTTCTGCCGAGGAGGAGACGATTGGGAGTGAGAGGCCCTCCAATACTGCCTGGCGCGGACGTTTCCGGCAGACGACCTGACACGTGCCCACACCCTCCTTAGCTTGGTAGCGCTCCTCCGCACCGCCCGCAGCCAGCTACCCTGAGGACCCCCCGGCGGCCTCGCCCTCCGATTGCCTCGGCCTAGCTAGAGCTCTCGGCCGAGGTCGATCGCCTCGTCCTGCGCTCCTCTTCCGGTTCGAAAGTCTGGGAAAACTTCTCGGCACTGCGTTGCAGGAGCTTAGCCGACTCAGCCAAGGCATTGTTGACGTTCCGCGCCATATCCGATGCCATATCGGTGGCATTGCGCACCAAGTCCCGCGGGCGCTGCTCCCCCCCCTCCGCCCGCCGAGGCGTCGCCGACTCCGTCAGATTGACCAGCAAATCCGAGAAGACCTCGATGGAACCCACAAACAGGTCGGTACTGGCCTCCGTCCACGCCTGCACAAACCGTCCGAATTCCTTTGCCGAGTCGGTAGACAGATCCTGCACGGTCTTCACTGACCGTTCGATGACATTTTCGCGTCGCTCTCTGCTACTGTCCCGAGCCATGGGTTCTCCCTCCCGGTGGGGCAGGCACCCCCGCACGCCACCCCTTCTGCCGTCAGGGGGCAGGCACTTGCCCCCGCCCCAGATTTGATCGACAATTCCTGATATGTATAGTACCATAATTTGCGCTGTGGGGGCAGGAATTCTCGGAGGGATATCATGGGCGTTTGGCGCATCGGCGACCTGTTCAACGATCTGGTGCGAGCTGGGGCGTTGCTGATCGCCATCAGCCGGGTGGGGGTAGGGCTGGGGTGGCGGCGGCTGCGCGGGCAGCCATTGACGCCCCGGGAGTTGGGTGTCCGCTGCCGCCAGTTCTGCGAACAGCGGGGGTTGACCTACCGTAAGCTCGGCCAATACCTCGCAATCCGTAGCGACCTATTGCACCCTGACATCTGCGATGAGCTGGGCCGCCTGTTCGATGCAGCGATGCCCATGCCATTTGAGCGAGTGCGGCAGATCCTGGAGGAGGAACTCGGCTCCCCGCTTTCCACGCTGTTCACATACTTCGACTCCGAACCCGTCGGTTCGGCTTCGGTCGCTCAGGTTCATCGGGCGGTGGCGTGCGATGGTCAGACGTTGGCTATCAAGGTTCAACGCCTCAGTGTCCGCCGAGATTTCCCCTCGGAGTCACGGCTCCTCCTCTGCATCGCGCGCTTTTGTGATCTGGTCCACCTAGCTGGACGAGTCTCAATCCAGGACTTGGTCAAGGAGTTTATCGACTTCACCGCGCGCGAAATGGACTTCCAACTCGAGGGACACACGGCGGATCGGTTGCGGCGCGACCTCGGTGCGCATGGCTATGTGCCGCGTATCCGGTGGGATCTAACGACCTCGCGCGTGCTGGCCATGGAGTACATCGAGGGTGTCAGCGTGCTGACTCTGTGCCGACTTTCGGAAGCTGGCCGCGCCGATGAGATCAGACGCCTGCTTCCCGGTGTCGATCTCCAGCGGCTGATCACCGGTCTTGTCGACGCCTGCTTCCGACAGTTCTTCGAGACGGGCTTCTTCCATGGCGATCCCCATCCGGCCAATATCCTCGTGCGGCCCGACAACTCCTTCGTGTTCATTGACTGTGGGATCTTCGGAGAACTCTCCCCTGAACACCGCCGTGACCTGCGGGAATACATCGAGGCGCTAACTGAAGAGCGGTACAGCGACGCCGCCGAGTACTATATGCGACTTTGCCACCCTACCCCGTGGACCGATGTTCTCGATTGGAAGCGCGATCTTGTGGCAGTGCTAACCGCCTGGCATCGGGCCTTAAAGGATCGCGATGCGCCACGGGCGCATCGACATATGGGTTGGTGGCAAGGCCGGATCGCGCAGACGATGACAAAACATCATGTGCGCATGCGCCCAAATCTCCTGCTGGTGTGGCGTGCCATGGTGATGCTGGACACCACGGCATTACAGTTACCTGGACGCTTCGATCTGCTGCAGGCTACGGTGAATTACTTTAGGCGGCATCGACCAAGCGTGCCAGCGCTGCTGGTAGAAGCACTAGAGTGGCGCCACTTGTCGGAGTGGGCCCAAGGCGGCCCCAGCCTGGTGAGGTCCGTGAATCAGCTGCTTGTCTCAGCACCCCGACGCGAGCCAGCCTCTACTTTACGGCGTGAGCGCGCATCTGCAGACTGGCGCACTTCCGCGGCAGCCATGCGCGCGGTCATGTGCACCGCCTTTAGTGTCGGGGTCGTGACGCTGCTGAACACCCTGCCCAGCGGGCAGGCTACGGTGCCCCTTATCATCCTGGCTGGCGCGCTGCTGCTTTCATGCGCCCGTGGAGGACGAGCCGAATGACTCCCGTCCGCTCACGCCTCCCCTCCGAGTCGCGGCTTGATGCACGCCGTATCACCCCACAACGCGCCCGGCGCATCCTCGAGCGTCTCGGCCCCACCTTCATCAAGCTCGGTCAGTTCCTGGCGCTCCGCCCCGACCTCATTGCCCAGGAATATTGCGACGAGTTCTTGCGACTCACCGATCAAGTGGCGCCCTTCTCGTTCACTGTGGTCCGCCGCATCGTCGAAGAAGACCTTGGGAGTCCTGTCTCGACGCACTTCGCCTGGATCAATCCGCGACCCATTGCTGCGGCTTCCCTGGCCCAGGTGCACCTGGCCTATACCCACAGCGGCACAACCGTCGCCGTTAAGGTGCAGCGGGAGGGCATCGATGAGGCTGTCGAGCGCGATTTGCGCCGGGCCCGTATCATAGGTTGGATTCTCGAGGTCACCGGAAGCATTGCAGTTATCTCCTCGGCCGAGGCGGTCGACGAGCTTAGTCGTTGGATGCACGAGGAACTCGACCTCGAACACGAACTGCGTAATCTTACGCGTATGTACCAATTGACGCGCGATTACCCGAACATGCAGGTACCACGTCCTTGCCCGGAACTCTCGAGGGCGCGCGTTTTGACCGCCGAGTATCTGCCCGGTGTTCCGTTCACTGAGCTGTTGCGCCTGGTGCGCGCCAACCACCCTGAACGCCTTGAGAGACTTGGGGTTGATCGGAAGGCGCTGGCCGCGAACCTCCTCGATGCTGTGCTGACGCAAATTTTTCGCTTTGAGTTCTTTCACGGCGATACACATCCCGGCAACTTATTGGCCATGCCGGGCAACGCCATTGGCTTTGTAGACTTCGGGCTGGCAGACGAGCTGGATCCCAGCTTCCGACAGGGCATGATCCGCTATCTTGCCGCCACCTATGCCGGTGACCTGGAAGGCATGTTTCAGGGCCTGACCGAAGTGTTAGTGCCTGCACGCGAAAGTGACCCCAATCAATTCCGGACAGATTTTTATGAGCAAAGTCGCCGCTGGCGTCGTGAGCGCGAGGCAAGCTCGCGCGGTGCTGCGCCCAAGGATTCTCCAACCGCCCGCTATTTGGTAGGGGTGCTACGTGCTGCCCGCCAAAACCGCTATCGAGTGCCGCCGGCTATCCTGTCCATGTATCGAACGCTCCTGACCGCCGAGACCCTCGCTAGCCAGCTTGGTGGGGATGTCGACCTCCCTGAGGTCGGTATCCGTCTCTTCCAACGCCTCCAGGTGGACAGCATTGTCGATGCCTTTCGCCTTGAGAATCTTCAGCTTGGTCTGCTCGAAGTCATGCAGCTGGTCCGGGACGGTCCGCGCCAGGCGCGACGTGTGCTCACCGATATCGCGGATGGACGCTTTGTGCTGAGTGTCCGCACGGTCGAATCCGACGAGGATCGGCGTCAGGCCAATCACCGTGCCCGTCTAGTCGCTGCCGCTGCCGTTTCCATCAGTCTGTCAGTTCTGATCTTTGGCGCTCGCGATGCCGTGTTGCCGGGAGACATTCGCCTGTCCGGAGTGCTGTGGGCAGCGCTCATCGCGGATTGGATCTGGCTCTTGATCCTTTGGAGGCGTCTATCGTGATCATCTTCGTGGTGCGCACTATGGAGGCGGCGACTTGGTGGATTCGCGCGACCGTGCTGGGCCTAGGCCTTTTCGCTGGCATCTTCCTCTCCTCCCTGGCCCGTAGGGGCGACGACGAGTTCTCTGAGGAGTTCTCTCCGGAAGAACTCGCCGAAATTCGGCGCAACCTCGCCCGTCTGCGCCGTGATCTGAGCATCCTCACTGAAGAAGGCTTCTGTGAAGACTTGGCCGCCCTGCTAGGGAAGGTTTTCGACAACCCCGAGGCCATGTCCAAGGCGCTCATCGCCTGGGTGAATCTCATTGAGGAGTTGGTGCAAGACGTAGAGGTATACCACGGCAGCGACCCGGGCCTCGGGCGCTATAAGAAGTCGCATCTTAAAGGCGCTCTGCTCTATGGTTTGCACCGGAGTGAGTTTGACATCCCGCGCGTTCCATCGTACCTCGAACCCATTATGTTCGATCTGGTGCTCGACCCCCTCGTCGAGGCTATCGTACGTCTCGTCAATCGTCAGCATCTGTGGGTTGAGGAGGCGGCGTCGAAGTCTCGCCTGGACCGATACAGTACTATCGCAGGTCGCACACCGGTCGTGGGATGCGAGTGGCTAAGCCAGCTATTGACCCGCTTTACGTGGTGGCTAGTGTTTGCTCTCAACCCCGTCAGCCCGCGTATCAAGATGGCTGTCGACACGTTGCTGCAGACGAGCCAGGACCCGTTGCGCAAGCCGGTGCTATTGATGCAGTGGATTGCGGCACATCACCAGGAATTGCTGGTCGTGATCGACTTGGTGGCGGCTGCTACGGTCGAGGCCGAACGTTTGATCCATGCCGATGGGGCCCGCAAAAAAGCCTACGCCCGAGAGGTGATCCTGGTGTTCATTGAAGACACCTTGGGCTTGCCGGACCGATCCTCACTCAGTTTCTGGGTGCTCGAGACGGTCATCGACGTAGCCATTGATAGCGTTGTTTTCTTGTTTAATAAGCGCGCCCATCCGATCTTCAAGCCGGCGTTCATGCCGGATTCAGCGGTCGCTGCCTCGTAACGCGCCCGTTTTGGCACCGTACTCTCTTTGAGACGAAACGGCGCGCGCCAGTGATTTTTTTATTTACAGCCCGAGTCTATTGCTATAAAATTTTCGCTCATTTCCTGGCTTGTCCGCTATGACTCGATCACTGATCTTCACTAAACGGATGGCTCAGACGAGTGCTCCGACGTAAGGCGGCTTGCACTCGATGTGAGGAGCTTGGCAATGAGCTCCACTCAACTGCCGTTGCGGTCAGGCGGGATGGCGCCTGCAACAGCTAATGCAGTGCAGAGTCCCGAGGGACAACCCATCGAGCCGCACTACCCCTCCTGGTTGACCGAGCACGTTTTTGAATACCGACAGTTCATCGACACCCTCAACCCGTTTCCGTTCGATCAACCCTCCGACATCAGGCCTTTCCTGTCTCTGCATCAGAACGATTACCTACGTCTGGCCAATTACCCTGAGGTTGTACAGGCGCGTGCGCAGGCCAACAGTAGACCCCGCATCGAGTCGTTTTCGTCCTCTGTGTTCGGAGGCGCATCGGACGAACACGAGCGCTTCACGGCCTTACTACGGGAATCGATGCAGGCTGGGGATGTTATCCTCACCACAGCAGGCTGGACCGCGAATGTCGGTCTGATCGAAGCGGTGGCCCCTCCTGATCGGCCTATTTATATCGACGTCGAGGCCCATGCATCTATGAACGACGGTATTCGCCTCTCGCGTGGGCGGGGGGTTATCGACAAACACAACGATCCAGATCACCTGGAAAAGCGCATTCAGATCCATGGATCTGGGCTGGTCTGCATCGATGCCCTTTACAGCTCTGACGGCGTGGTCCCAGATCTTGCCCGCTATGTGGAGATCTGTGAACGTTATGATTGCACGTTGATTCTTGACGAAGCGCACTCGTTCGGTATGTTTGGGGACAAAGGAGGCGGTCTTGCAGTGGACCTCGGTCTGGCTGCCCGCGTGCACTTCCGGACCGTCAGTCTGAGCAAGGCCCTTGGCGGCCATGGCGGCGTTGTCGCCGGCAGTAAGGACATAATCCGCAGTCTATGTGCGTGTATGCGGCCAGTGCTGTTCAGCTCTGCTACCTCGGCTGTGCTGGCGGCCGGCCATGCGAAGGCGCTCGACATCATTATGCGCGAGCCATGGCGGGCCAGGCATTGTTTGGCCATGGCAGAACTCCTGCGTACCCGGTTGCACGAGCACCACATTGATACTGCCGGTAGTGCCAGTCAGATAATTTCCATTTTCTTCCGCAACGAGGAGGCCTGCCGTTTTTATCAGGAACTGCGGGACCATCGCATTCTGACCTCCGTGTTCATCTATCCGGCCGTCCCTAAAGGCATTAGCCTGGTCCGTTTCTCAGTTTACGCGGAGCTGACCGAGCGCGATATACACTACATCGCCGACTGCGTGATCAAGATCCTCAGGACGATGAAGCCACTGGAGGCCAACGACCAATGACTAGCGAGCGCCGCGTAGTGTTGGTAACCGGAGCCTCGTCGGGGATCGGCCTGGCCTGTGCGGACAAGCTCGCCGCGGTGGGCTTCCGTGTCTATGGTACCAGTCGCCAGCCGGATTTCCGACCGCAACGGTTTGAGCCACTGCAGATGGATATGACTGACGACTCTGTCGCGCGTGGGATTGATCACGTGCTTGAACGTGAGGGATTCATCGATACCCTTATCAACAATGCCGGCTTTGCCTTGGCAGGCGCCGTGGAAGACACCTCGATCGAGGAGGCCAAGCGCCAACTTGAAACCAATGTTTTCGGAGTGCTACGTGCTTGCCAGGCGGTACTGCCAGCGATGCGCCAGCATGGCGCTGGGCTGATCGTCAACATCAGCTCGTTGGGTGGCCTGTTTGGATTGCCATTCCAGGGGCTCTATTCGGCCAGTAAGTTTGCGCTGGAGGGACTCAGCGAAAGCCTTCGCCTCGAAGTGCGGCCTTTTGGTATCCGGGTGGTGCTCGTCGAGCCGGGTGATACCCGCACGTCCATTACGCACAACCGCGTGTTGGCTCGTGCCTCGGGAGTCGATTCGGCCTACGACGAGTTCTTCCACCGTGTACAGACTGTCTTCGAGAAGGAAGAGGCGGGGGGCATAGCGCCTGAAGCTGTGGCGGTGCTCGTCGCTCGTATCGTCGCCTGCCGACACCCGCGAGTGCGCTACACCGTCGGTCGTCCCACTCAGCGGCTGTCGGCGCTTATCAAGCGTTTGGTACCATCGACAGTGTTTGAGCGAATTCTGTTGTCCTACTATGGTTTGGCTGCCGTGCCCACGAACGTCACCTCGACTCAGGCCCCCGGGCACGTGGGGTAGACCGCGAGGATGGACCGATGAACAACAAGAGTATGAAGACCATCGACAGGCTTCGACAGTTGATCGCAGAGTCCTGCGAGATTGAGCCCCACGGGATCTCCGAGACCGCCCGCTTGCGCGGTTATGGAATCGACTCAGTTCGCGTGATGGACTTGATGCTGTCGGTTGAAGAGGAGTTCGCCATCCAGTTCCGCATGGAGGAACTCGAGAGCGTACTCACGGTAGGCGACTTGGCGACGTATGTCGATCGCCTCAGAAGCCAACGCCCCGGAGGAGTGGAGGGCTCCCCTTGCACGACTCTGCAGGACTAGCCACGATAAACGCCTCTAGCGAAGTCCTTCGAGAAGCCTTCGCCGGCTCGCTCAAACCGCACTTGGCACGTTTGCTCAGCGCGTTCGCGCTGGATGTTTGCTATCATCGGGCTGAGGGAGACTATCTCTACTATCATGGACCGGATGGTGAGGTCATGGTGCTCGATTTCATCGGCGGATTTGGCGCTTCCCTCTTCGGCCACAACCATCCTGAGCTTCTCGATCTAGCGCGGCAATTGCTCGCCGAGCGCCGTCCCTTCCATGCCCAGGCCAGCATCCGAGGTTACGCCGGGCTGTTGGCCGAGCGTCTTGCGGCGCTGGTCGGCCGAGCGACCGGCCGGTCCTATATCGTGACCCTGTCCAGCACAGGTGCTGAAGCTGTAGAGACGGCCATCAAGCACGCGGAACTTGAAATGCTGCGGCGCAACGACAGTCTCCTGGAAAAGTTCGATGAGGATGGCCGGCGGCTTCGCATGCAGCTGCGCGAGGGGCGTGCGTGGTTTCCACAGGACTTCCTCGACGAAGTCTCCATACGCCTGGGGGTCCCAGTTCGGACGATCGATGATCTCCTGGCGGCGTTGCGCCGGAACCTTGAACAGAGCGTTGAGCGCGCAGCCGTGTTTCTGGCCGTTGCGGGCAGCTTCCATGGGAAGTCTACCGGCGCCCTTAAGCTGACACATCGGCTGGAATTCCGCCTACCTTGGCGGCGATTGGGGTCGCCAGCTACGTTCTTGCCGATTGACGACATCGCCGCAGTGGAAGCAGAAGTAGAACGGGCACGTATGCCATATCTGACGCTGGCGGTGGACGCGAAAGGCCTCGTGTCGTTGCGCGAGGAAAGTCTTGTCAACATCTCCGGGATATTCGTCGAGCCTATTCAAGGAGAAGGTGGGATCCACGAGCTCAACCCACATTTCCTGCAGGCGGTCCGGCATTTCAGCGACACCGCAGGTTGTCCACTGGTCATCGACGAAATTCAAACCGGCATGGGGCGCTGCGGTACTTTCCTGGCCTCAGAGGCCTCTGGCGTCAGGGGTGACTATTATCTGTTCTCCAAGTCTCTCGGCGGCGGTCTGGCCAAGATTTCGGCCCTCTTGGTGGACCGTGATCGGTATGATCTCGAGTTTAGCTATTTGCATACCTCGACGCTCGCCGACGACGATTTTTCTAGTGCGATCGCCCTCCGCACACTCGACATCCTTGAGCGCGATGAAGGCGCCCTTATGAGCCAATGTCGGGAAAAAGGAGACCGATTACTTGAGCGCCTGCGGCGACTGCAAAGCTGCTTCCCTAATCAAGTGCGTGAAGTTCGCGGCCGCGGTTTGATGCTCGGGATTGAACTCGAACCACAGACCGCTTCCCCATCTCCGCTGCTGCGCGTTCTGTCCGAGCAGCACCTGCTCACGTATTTGGCCTGTGGATACCTGTTGCGGGAGCATCGTATCCGTGTTGCGCCGACTCTGTCCAAGAGCTCGGTCATTCGCTTGGAGCCCTCAGCCTACATCACGGACGACGCGATCGAGCGGTTGGTGTTCAGTCTCGAGCAGCTCTGCTCATTGCTCCAGCGTAGCGAAGTTGGCCCTCTGGTCGCCTATATGGCTGATCGGTCCATCGCCCCGGGTGCGTGTGCGACGGTCGATTCCAGGTCGGTTCCACGTATCCCCTTCGATCCGGCTGACGGCGCGACGCCGGTGGCGTTCCTGGTCCATTTCTCTGAGCCTGTCGATCTCTACGCGTGGGAACCGCGTCTGAGCGCTTTCTCGGAAACCGACTGCGTGCGGATCCTCGACCGAACCCATGGCCTGCTGCGCCCATTCATCCTCGATCATGCCACCATGCGGTCGGCACGCGGCGCGAGCGTGAAAGTGATCTTCATCGGCGTTCCGTTTACAGCCGAACAAGCTGTAGAGAGCCTACGTGCTGGCGACGATTGGCCCCTTGACCTGGTGAGAGAGGGCGTCGAATTGGCGGCCAACACGGGATGCACTGTGGTTGGCTTGGGGGGACACACCTCGATTGTCAGCGACAACTGTCGCCGCATCGTCGATGACCGGCTCACGATCACCAGTGGCAATAGCCTTACTGTCGCGGCGGCCTATGAAGCCTGCCGGCTGGCGGCGCGGCGGCTTGGCCTCGATCTCAACGCTGCGCGGATGGCCGTGGTTGGGGCTGCAGGTAATGTCGGTGCTGTGCTGGCTGAAATCGCGGCCGACGAGGTTGGGCAAATCCTCCTTCTCGGACGCCAGCGGGCCGAGCGCTTCCTGCTGCCGACCGCGTATACCATTTATGTGCGAGCCCTGCGGCGTTTAAAGCGCGGAGAACGGTCGGGTATTTCAGGGGCTATCGCTGGGACGCGAACGGCCGAGCGCCTCCTGGTAGGCGGCATCAGCGATGCTGAGCAGCTTGGCACCATGTTATATCATGGGCTGTTGGAGGAACTGGGGGAGCGGGCGCCTATATGTCTCGCGACGTCGCTTGACGTCTTACGCACTTGCCAGTTGGTCGTTTCAGCTACCAGTGCGCCCCGCCCCATCATCCTGCCCGAGCACATTGCCGACACACCCACGGTCGTCTGCGACGTGGCTATACCGCGGGATGTCGACCCTTCGGTGACGGTTGAGCGACCAAACGCAGTGGTAATCCGTGGGGGCCGGGTCTGGGCGCCGTTGGGGCAGATCCTCGATATCCCTGCTATGCGGTTGACGGATGCAGAGCTCTATGGGTGCCTGGCGGAAACCATCCTGCTTGGGTTCGCCGGGCCGGAGTGTCCGGCTTCATACGGGAAACTATCCCCCTTTCGCGTCCGTCGTGTGCGAGACCTGGCCAGCCTCCATGGCTTCGGCATCGACGAAAGGATACATCCTTAATCGGGTGCCGATCAGCCTTTCTGGTAGCTCATATGAGTGTCCATTTCGTGACCTGCTCGCTTTGCGAGGCGATGTGTGGCATCACTCTTGAAGTCGAGCGTGGGACCATCGCGCATATTCGCGGCGACCCGGATGATCCGCTCAGCCGTGGCTTCCTCTGCGCCAAGGCACTCGCCCTAAAGGATGTTCATGAGGATCCCGAGCGCCTGCATCAGCCCCTGCGGCGCGAGGGTAACCGCTGGCTGGCAGTCGGGTGGGAGGAAGCGCTTTCCGAAGCGGCCGATCGGCTGCATGAGGTGCGCGCACGCTACGGTGCGAATAGCGTGGCGTTCTACAGCGGCAACCCGAACCTCCATTCCTATACGGCCCAACTGGCTGAACCGGAGTTCACCCAGAGCTTGGGAACACGTATGCGCTTCTCGACGGCGTCGATGGACCATCTGCCGCACCTGTTCGCCGCTTATCACTTGTTCGGGCACCAACTATTGATGCCCGTGCCAGACCTCGATCGTACCGAGTTCCTGTTGATCATCGGAGCAAATCCGGCCGAGTCCAATGGCAGCCTGATGTCGGCACCGGGCATCCCGCGCCGCTTCCGCGAGCTGCGGTCACGTGGTTGTCGCATTGTCGTGATTGACCCACGGCGCACGCGGACGGCGGAACTGGCCGACACACATCTCTATATTCGGCCCGGCACAGATGCGTTGCTGCTGGTGGCGATGCTACACACGCTGGCGCAGGAAGGGCTTCTGAAACCGGGACGACTAGAGACCTTCACCCACGGTATAGACGAGGTAGTACAAGCGGCACGACCCTATGCACCGGAACGTGTCGCCGATGCTACTGGCATCGCGGCAGAGACGATACGCCAGCTGGCGCGCGAGTTTGCCGCCGCATCGGCAGCTGTTTGCTACACCCGTATCGGCGCCTGCACGCAGGAGTTTGGCGCGCTCACTTGCTGGTTAGCGCTGGCTCTGAACGCCCTGACTGGTAACCTGGATCGTCGCGGCGGTGCGATGTTCCCGAGGCCCGCGGTTGACATCGTACGCGTGGGAGCCCTGCTCGGCCGTCGAGGCTCGTATGCTTTATGGCACAGTCGTGTGCGCAGGCTGCCAGAATTCGGTGGGGAGCTGCCAGTGGCCACACTCGCCGAGGAGATCGACACGCCTGGAGAAGGAAGAGTCCGGGCGCTGGTGACCTCCGCGGGCAATCCAGTGCTGTCGACGCCAAACGGCCCCCGATTGGACCGAGCTCTAGCTGGGCTCGACTACATGCTGGCGATCGATTTCTACCTGAACGAGACGACACGCCATGCAGATTTGATTCTGCCGCCGGTGTTCATCCTTGAGCGCGACCACTACGATCTGGCCTATCGCGCCTTCGCCGTCAAGAACACAGCCCGATACGTGCCTCGGACGTTTGATCCCGGGCCCTCAAATCGGACGGATTGGGACATCTACATCGGGCTAGCAGAACGGCTCTGGACGCGGCAAGGCGGAGTGCGTGGCGGAGCAGGTGTGCTGCGCCTGTGGCTGTTGCGGCGATTGGGTCCGCAGCGCCTCCTGGGTATGCTGTTGCGGCTGGGACCTTACAGACTCACACTGGCACGGCTGCGGCGCGAAGCGCACACGATCGACCTTGGCCCCCTAACACCCTGCCTGCCAGGACGGCTGTATACCCGTGACAAGATGATCCACCTGGCACCCGAGGTGCTGCTGGCCGACTTGAACCGGCTGGCCAAGCGATTGTCGAGTGGCAATTCGCCACCGGCATCCTTGATGCTAATCGGCCGACGGCAGGTACGTGACAATAACTCCTGGATGCACAACATGCCGCGGCTGATGACAGGTGCCGATCGCTGCGTTCTACTGATGCACCCTGCGGATGCGGCAGAACGAGGGCTACGCGACGGCCAAGCCGTGGAAGTGCGCTCGCGAACGGGTACAGTGACGGTAGGGCTCAAGGTTTGCGACGCCATTCTCCCGGGCGTTGTCAGCCTACCGCACGGCTTCGGCCATGGGCGCCCGGGGACCCGGCTAAGCGTGGCCAATCGCCATGCCGGAGCGAGCGTCAACGATCTCACCGACGAACGGCGCATCGACGCACTGACGGGCACTGCAAGCTATAGCGGGACCGAGGTTTTGGTGCGTGCCGCAGCTGTGTAAGGCTGCGAGGGGACGCGAGGCCAGAGCGCGGGCGCCGGTGTCGTGCGTCTGTCCGAGGAGACACCGTAATGACACGATCCAAGCAGTTGGAGAACCTCGTTGCAGTGGCCGGCGGGTTTGGGGTGCTGGGGATGGCAATGATACTGTTGTGGCACCGCATGTGCGCGGCCGAAAATTTGATGATCCTGGGTGGCATGTATGTGCCGACCGTGCTCGGCGTGAGCGTGGGATATCATCGCCTGCTGGCACATCGCGCCTTTGAAACTTCTCGTCCGATAAAGTATCTGTTCGCCATCCTGGGCTCGATGGCCGTACAGGGTCCGGTGCTCGAGTGGGTCTCGGATCATCGCAAGCACCATGCTTACGCCGACCGAGAGGGCGATCCGCACAGCCCGCACGTAGGGTACAGTGGGGGATGGTGGGGCGCCTTGCGGGGCTTATGGCATGCGCATGTCGGCTGGGTGTTCCGCACGCAGGGTGAGGCGGACCGGGAGGTATACTCCAGAGACCTGCTGCAGGATCCGGGCATCGTCTTGATCAATCGAGGGGTCGGAGTGTTTGTGCTGCTCACCTTCATCATTCCCTTCGTACTTGGCTACACCCTTACCGCCACACTCTATGGGGGCTGGACAGCATTGTTTTGGGGGGGGTTCGTGCGGGTGTTTCTCCTGCATCATACCTCTTTCAGCATCAACTCCCTGTGCCACTATTTCGGATCCCGGCGATTCCGCATCGAAGACCTGTCGGGCAATGTGCTTTGGCTGAGCCTCCTTTCCTTTGGCGAGTCTTGGCACCACAATCACCATGCGTTCCCGCGTTCGGCGTTTCATGGGCTGCGCTGGTGGGAACTGGACATCTCAGGACTGGTGATCCGAGCGATGCAGTGGTTGGGGTTAGTCTGGGATGTGGTAGAGATCCCGCGCGCGGTCCAACAACGCAAGGAAGCCCTTAGCCCAACGACAACGCCTTAAGAGCATAGGCGGCGAGCGCTCTTGCCAAGGGCCTTCGAGGTGGCCTGGTTTGGTGCGGTCCTAATCCTCGGGACGGAGGCGCTCCTCTGCCAAACGAGTCAGCAGATACCGCTGCTGGATCTCGTGGCGCTTGAGCTTGCCAGAAGACGTCTTCGGGAGGCTCCCAGATGGTAGACAGACGACATCTATGGGTTTAGCGGAAATAGCGGCCAGGACAGCATCCTCAATGTCGGCGACCAAATGCCCAAGATCCTTCACGCGGACCTCGACCGCCACCACCAACTCCTCGCCGTTTTCGCCAGGGCACGAAAACGCGATGGCATCGCCCTCCCGCACCCCGTTGACTTCAGCGATCACCCACTCAATGGTCTGCGGATGATGATTGCGACCGTTGAGGATGATGAGATCCTTAGAGCGTCCGGTCACGTATAACTCTCCGCCCGAGAGGTACCCAATATCCCCGGTGTGCAGCCAGCCGTCACGCCACACCTCGGCCCAGGCGTCAGGACGACCAAAATAGCCTGCGGCGACGGAAGGCCCGCGCACCCAAATTTTACCCTCTACATCCTCGGGCAACCGCATGTTGTTCGCGTCAAGAATGGCGACGTCCATGCCAGGCAGGATATGCCCGCACGAGACATGCTCGCTAGCCGGGACGCCGTCGACAGCCTCCCGCGCCAGGCCATGCTGCTGGAAAAGAACACTCTCCACTAGACGTGTGTGTATCGGTCGGCCAAGGGGATTCATCGTAACCGCCAAGGTGGATTCCGCAAGGCCATATGCGGGCATGAGAGTGTTGGGGCGGAGGGCGCAATGATCGCTGAACAGCCGCAGGAACTCGCGCACGGTGCGGGGATTAATCGGCTCGGCGCCGCAGCCCACCGCTTTGAGACAGGATAAATCCCAGCGCTCGAGTTCGGCCCGTCGCACCCGCCGAGTTGCCAGTGCGAACGCGAAGTTTGGGGCAAAGGTAACCGTGGCGCGGTGCCGGTCGACGGCGTCAAGCCAGACGGAAGCATTCTTGGCAAAACGCAGGGTGGGAATAAAAACAATCGATAAGCCCCATAATACCGGGCCGAGCACGAAACCGACCAGCCCCATGTCATGATACAGCGGCAGCCAGGTCACACCACGGTCATGTGCCGAGTCCAATTGGAGTCCCGTGCCCATGAATGCCTCGATGTTGCTGACGAGCGAGTGATGTGTCACCATGACCCCACGGGGTTCCATAGTGGAGCCCGAAGTATACTGCAGGAAGGCGAGATCGCCTGGCAAGATATCCGGATAGTGCGGTGCGGTGCTTACCTCCGTTAGGCTGGTCACAGGCACGACGTCCTTGAGGGTTTCGACGCGCGTAGGAAGCGCCTCGACGATATCGAGCAATTTAGGCGAAGCCACCATGAGCTGCGCCTCCGAGGAGCGGAGGATGGCGCCGGTCTGACGCCAGTAATTTTCCACACTGCCGAGGTAGAGCGGCGGATACATGGGCACCGGCACGACGCCGATCCGCAAAGCTGCCAGGAAGATGAGCACGAAGTCCTCAGGTTCGATCACTATCATGCCAAGGCGGTCGCCCTTTGCGACCCCTTGTTGCTGGAGGGCAGCAGCGCGGCGCGCAGTTTCCTGCTCGATTTGTGGAAACGTGTACATTTTCTCGTTTCCGTGCTGGTTCTGGAAGGTGAAGCCATGGCCCGGGTAATACTGGCCGGCTTCGGCAACGGCTTCAGCCAACGTTCGGAATCGCGGCATTAAAGTGACTCCAATCAGCATCCTTCACGGCCGGGCTCGGGAGAAACAACCAGCGGCGCCTGATTCCCGCGGGGTTCTTGGCGAGAGGCAGTCCGGTATCGCCACGCCAGAAGCGCCGCCAGTGTCACGGCAGCGCCAGTGCCAAGGACAGGCCATACGCCCCAATCGGGCTGCGAGAACAACGTCTGCAACCCCATGAAGGGTAGTACGATGACACCGGCCCACTGGACGTGGCTCCACACCGGACTACGAAATGGTCGTGCGGCTTCCGGTCTGCGTTTCCTCAGCACAAGCGCCGCCAGCAGGAAGGCGGCATAGATGACACACATGATGGCCGCACCGATCACGGCAACCAGGACCTCGATGCGCCAGGTCACCACCACGATTGCCGAAGCGAGCGTTGAGCCGCCCAGCAACAGAATGGAGCCCACCGGAGCGCTGGTTCGCAGCGAAATCGAGGCGCACCAACCGGGCAAGTTGCCTTCTCGTGCAAGCATATAGATCAAGCGCGATCCCCCCATGATGCCAGCGTTAAAGGTTGAGATCGTGGCCAGCAGAGCCAGGCCCAGGGCTAGATACACGCCTACTGGACCGTAGAGGGTCGCCAGGTAGGGGACATGCGGTATAGGAGTGGAGGCGATGGCGCTGCGGGGGAGTTGCGAGGCAGCACCTAGCACGAAGAGTTCGAAGGTGATCACCAGGACGCCCACGGCGATCGGCATGGACACTGGTACATGCCACTGGTAGGACTTAGGACGCATACCCAGCGGCGTGACCCATTCGAAGCCCATGAAGAGGAATATCGCCATACCGCTGGCAGCTGGCAACGTCAGCAACAGGTCTGCTCCGGCTTGCGCGCCAATGCTGGTCGAGAAGTCAATCTTTGGCATCACCAGACCGTACACTCCGGAAGTCGCGATGAGCATAACAGCGAGCACGGTCGTAATCATCTGCGTGCTGCGGGGTAGATCGAGGCCTGCCAGGTTCACGGCCAGCACCACGCCAATGAGGCTCAGCACTGTCGGGATGGTTGCAGCGTTGGGGAAGACAGCTTGGAACACCTGCGAGAAGATGAAACTTTCCAGTCCGGCTACCAAGATGACGGAGATGAGGTAAAGGTATACTAGCACCAGGGAGACTCGATCGCCGAAGGCGGTTTTGAGGTAGGTTCGTATGGCGGGGGCCGAAGGATACATGCTTGCCAGTTCGCCGATTGACAGCGCGATAACTAGGCAGAACAGTCCGGCCAAAGCAATACCGAGAAGCACGCCGAGCCCCCCGACAACCTCAAACAGGCCAGAGATCATCGTGAAAACGCTCGTGGCCAGCGCCATGCCACAGCCGACAGTAACGTAAAAGAAGGGCTCCATCCGACCTTTCATGGCCTGTGTGGCTACCTCCTCGTCAATCTTAACAGGGGATGCGAAGAGCTTTGCCTCAGCCGAGACGCCAGATCACCATCGCTAAGGCCTCGAGTTTGACTTTATCGCGGTCGCGGGAATAGACGGCTAGCGCACCATCGACGAGGGCCGTAGCCGGGTTATAGCGGCCTGAAAAGATTTCCATCAACACGTCTTCTTCCGCCTGCAGATGGACAAGATCGTCGGCGTCCTCGTCATAGGCTTCCATTTTGCGCACCTCGGTCATCGTCTGATTCTTGACGATGAGACCGAACTTCGTACCAGTGTCGGTCGAATCAAGCAAGACTAGACGGTCCCAGCCCTGCACCAACTTCTTCACGCGCGGGTGATTGTTAAAACGCTCCTGAAACTCCTGTAAGACACTTTCGTATGTCTGATCATTGGCAGTCCACATCAGGCTGTACACCTTATCATTCTCTAGAAATCCCACTGCAGCGCCAGCAGCTTATGTCCAAGGCTGCGGCAGCCCAAGGATCTGCGTCCCGATGACGAGTTTGACGGTATCGTCTGAAGGTCCCATGACGGAGCCCGCACGACCATCGCGGTAACAGCGCTCCACCGGATGTCCGCGCTTGTAGCCGGCACCCCCACAGACTTGCAAGGCCTTATTAGTGACGTTAATGACCATCTCGCAAGCGGCCGGCTTCAAGGAGGCGACTTCGATAAAGAACGGATCATCCGGGTTGTCTCGGATGACTTCATCCAACAGGTCAGATTCCTTGAACTCGTTGAATAAAACCATAGCATTGTCTGCGTACTGAGCAACGCGGAGGGTAGTAAAACGCACCGTATCGATGGCCACGCGCATCTCCGCGACCAGCCGTTGCACGGTCTCGAGGTGTGCCAGGGACTGATTGGTGTCGGAGTGGATGCGCTTTTTGACGTGTTCGACGGCAGCTTCGTAGGCGGCCTGCGCAACACCAATGTAGACCGCGGCCATACCGCAGAGGTATATGGGTAGCGCGTATGCCATCATAAAGCCGAAGCCTTCGGTAGCATTGCCGAAGCGATGCATGCGGGAGACTTTGCAGTGATTGAAGTGGATGGGACGGCTTGAATTGCCGCGCAGCCCCATGCCGTCCCACTCCCCGATACAGACGATGTTCGGGTCGTCGCCCTCGATCAGAAACAGACTCAAATCGTTGTGTGACGCGCCCTGTTCGGCACGCACCGGGACGAGGTAGTAGTCGGCAAAGCCGGAGCTGGTACAGAAAGACTTGAGGGAGTCGATCACATAGGTGTCATCGTCCTCAGGGACGGCAAAGCTGTCCATGTGCCAGATTTTGTTGCCAGATCCCGGTTCGCTCATGGCAAAGGCGCCCAGCCATTCACTCCGGGCGATAGGCGAGATGTAGCGATCCACCTGGTCCGGCGTCGCCATAGCACACATTACCGGAATGGTAGTCTGGTGCATATGATAGGCCATGGCCGTAGCGGCACACCCTTTAGCGATCGTCTCGGTTACAACCACAGCCGTGACGATACTTTCGCCGGGGCCGCCGTACTCTTTATCGACGAGCAGGCCCAGCAGCCCTCCATCGCGCAGGGCCTTGATATTCTCACGGGGAAACACGGCCTCACGATCAACGCGGTCAGCGTTGGGCCGCAGCACCTCACGCGCGACAGCCTCGGCCGTGCGCTTCCATTTCCCCTGACTCTGATTAAGAGCAAGCCCCTCAAGGTTCAGGAAGTTTCCCATGTTGTCCTCCCCGCCCCCTCTCAACAGAGGCTAATCCTGACTTCCCCGTACCATTCGCATGACTTCCACTCTGAGCTGACGCGCCATTGGCATAGGAAGATCGACGCAATTAGAGGCTTCTCGGTCATAGTTAGCCCTAAGAATTCAGCGCTCCAATCCTATCCCGTTTCTCACTTTTGGTCAAGTTTTCGTTTTTTGTCATGGTCGATACTTGTGCCAAACTATGACGTAAGAAACAAATATCACCCACGCATCATACGTTAGGGGAGACCTATTGGCTCTCGGGCAATCAAACAGGCTGCATGTCATTCCGCAGCGGAAATCATGGTGATCGACCGCTCAGTATCAAACGGGACTACCTTCGGTCCCACGATCGAAGTCCCTTCGTAATCGTATATAGTCAACAAAATCGATGCTCTCTTCTGACTTATCTTCTCAAAGTAGCACGGGAAGCCTTCACAATAGCCCCCGCGCCGTCGACCACACTTGGTCGGGCTAGAGCCGGTGCTCGGGCTAGAGCCGGCATCGCTGCGCTGAGGGGCCGTCTGGTCATGCAGGGAGGTGAATTCATGATCTTCATCACTGCCAGGCATGACTGGCGGGCCCTTCGCATTAGGACAGCTGAAGCGGCTCATGGAGGCGCGAGAGCTACACGGTACGGAGGCCGGCGACCGAAGATAATTGACTTGACAATTATCGTTTGAACGAATATATTCATAGTTATAATGGCCAAAAGACTGCGCGACGAAATTAAACAACAAAAGCCGTTTGAGAGTTTGGAAGAGGAGGCGCTCTTGAGCGTGCTGCGTACTGCCGACGTACTTACGCAACGGATCGCAGCGGTGTTGAAACCGTTCAAACTGTCGCACAGCCAGTACAATGCCCTGCGCATCCTGCGAGGGGCTGGCCCCGACGGGCTGGCATGTCAGGAGATCGCCGAGCGCATGATTACCCGGGATCCGGACATTACTCGGCTGCTGGACCGACTCGAGGCACGCGAGTTGGTGACCCGTGGGCGCGACGGGAAGGACCGGCGGGTCGTCCTGACGCGCATTACGCCACAGGGCAAGCGCCTCCTGGAGGCGCTGGATCAACCAATCGCAGAGGTAGACCGGCAGCCACTACAGCATTTGGGTGAGCGGCGGTTGCGAGCGCTCATCCAGTTGTTGGAGGTAGCCCGGGAGCGAGACGGGTAAAATTTTTTGCCTATATATTTGTTCAAACGACTATAGTGATAACGCATAATATGCCAATGGGCAGAAAGGGTAAGACGATGGCATGGACATACCTATTTATCGCCAGCGGTTTCGAGATCCTGTTTGCGCTCGGTCTGAAATACACCGAAGGCTTTACGCGGCTTGTGCCGAGTGTGCTGACGGTAGGCGCCGGGGTTGCCAGTTTTCTCATATTGTCGCAGTCGCTCAAGACGTTGCCGGTCGGGACCGGCTACGCGATGTGGACCGGGATTGGAGCGGTGGGCACCGCCCTCCTAGGCATCTTCCTCTTCCACGAGCCTCGAGACGCGGCCCGCCTCGTCTCCATCGCGCTCATTATCAGTGGCATCGTCGGCCTGCGGCTGACCTCGGCCACAGCGGGGTGAGGGGCATTGATTGCCATCATATGCAGGCCCACTGCACGGATGGTCTCGACAGAAAATCTCTACCACACAAGGAGCAGGTCATCATCTTCGCAAGTGGGCAGGTATTGGGCTCGCTACCATGCTTGCATTCCTGGTGATTGCCAATATTCACGTGGGCCTGGAAGGTAGCCGCGTTCAGGGCCTCGAATTCGGTATGTGGTATGATGACTTGCGCCCCTTTTCTCAGACGATCTTCATGTTATGGGCGCTCTATGTTTCGGGTGTAATTTGGAAAGGAGTGAGCAGATGATTACGCTACGACCAAGCTATGAACGTGGTCATACAACATTGAGTTGGCTTGACAGCGCCCATACGTTCTCGTTCAACAACTATGTCGACCCCCGGCACATGGGATTCCGCCAGTTGCGCGTCATTAATGACGACCGGGTGAAGCCCGGAGCGGGGTTCGGGACACATTCGCACCGTGACATGGAGATCATCACCTATGTGCTGGAGGGGGCGCTGGAGCATCGCGACAGCACCGGCAACGGTTCGGTCATCCGGCCCGGCGATGTGCAGCGCATGAGCGCAGGCACCGGCATCAGTCACAGCGAATATAACCATTCGCCTACAACACCCGTACATTTCTTGCAGATCTGGATCCTGCCCGAGCGGCAAGGTCTTGACCCCAGTTATGAGCAACGGTCATTCGCACCAGAAGAGCTACGCGGCCAGTGGCGCCTGATGGCTGCCCGGGATGGACGTGACGGCTCTGTCGTCGTGCACCAGGATGTCGACGTGCTTGCCGTCCAGCTGGAGCCAGGAGCGCAGGTCGGCTATCATCTAAAGGCCGGTCGTCACGCCTGGGTGCAGCTGGCCAGGGGAGGAGTGACATTGAATGGCGTATCGCTCAAAGAGGGCGATGGAGCGGCGGTGAGCGAGAGCGCCGGGCTCGATATCGTGGCCATCGATCGCTCAGAGGTCTTACTATTCGACCTGGCGTGACGGCCGCTAGCCATTTTTCCAGGTATCCCTCTGGCCAATTGACCGGTTCCATCGGGGACTTCAGGGGCGTATCTTGAGCACAGGTAGAATTGGCTACTTTGGCGAACTCGGTGATCCCTGGAGGACTACGATGGAAAGAATATTACCCGAGGGCGCCAGCGTTTTGCTGGCGCTTTCCAATGATTTGGCTGGAGCTGTCGAGTCCGCGGGCCGTAGCATCGTCGCCGTGCATGCCCGCCCGCGGACGCCATCAAGCGGTGTGCACTGGCGTCCGGGCGTGATTGTGACGGCCGATCATACGGTCAAACGCGATGAGGAGATCAGCGTCAGCCTGCCAGACGGTCGCATGATGCCCGCTGTGCTAGCTGGGCGAGACACGAGCACCGACCTGGCCGTGCTCAAGTTGCAGGAGGCTGAATTCCCCCTCGCCGAGATCGGTGATGCCACATCGCTCAGGGTAGGGCACGTGGTCTTGGCAGTTGCACGCCCGAGCGAACGCGGTGTGAGCGCGAGCTGGGGGGTCGTCAGCGCGCTCGGTGGTCCCTGGCGAACCTGGCATGGTGGCCAGATCGATCAATTCATCCGTCCAGACGTGAGTCTTTACCCTGGCTTCTCTGGAGGACCGCTCGTGGATGCTCATGGTCGCGTCGTGGGCGTCAATACTTCAGGGCCGCGGAGTATGGTGCTGACCATCCCACCATCGACAGTCAACCGTGTGGTGGGACAACTCCTGGAAAAAGGGCGCATCGCGCGAGGTTATCTGGGGTTAGGCATGCAACCTGTGCGCTTGCCCGAATCCCTGAAGCAGACTGTAAATCTGTCGGGGACAAGCGGTGTCATCATTGTGGCTGTGGAGCCCAACAGTCCCGCCGAAAGAGCTGGCCTGCTTATCGGTGACGTGTTGGTGGCCCTGGATGGCGTGCCGGTCAGCGACACCGCCGATGTACAAGCCCTGCTCGGACCAGAGCGGGTAGGGACGACCGTTGGTGCATCAATCATCCGTGCTGGTCTGCTTGCTGAACGGTCGATCATGATCGGCGAGCGACCCCGACGTGAAAGATAGGGGGCGAGCATGGGACCAGACATGCAGAACGGGTTTACTCCTCTAGAGGGCGAGCTTGAAATAATAGCCGAGCGCCTGCGCCAGTTGACGGTGCAGGTGCGGGGACACCAGCCGGGAGGAGGCTCCGGCGTTATTTGGCGATCGACGGGCACAATTATCACCAATGCCCATGTCGTGCGTGCTCCGTCGGCCACTGTCACACTAGCGGATGGTCGCGCCTTTGCGGCTCTCGTCACCGCCAGAGATTCCCAGCGTGATTTGGCCGTCCTCACGCTGCAGGCCAGCGATTTACCGGCAGCATCTATCGGCGATTCCAGCACCTTGCGCGTCGGTGAGCTGGCCTTTGCGGTGGGCAATCCTCTGGGAATCCTCGGGGCGCTGACCGCCGGGATCATCCACGCGCTCAGCCCGGCTGATGGAGCCGATGGCCGGGGATGGATCCAGGCGGATATCCACCTTGCTCCTGGCAACTCGGGAGGTCCACTTGCCGATGCACAGGGCCGTATCATCGGTATCAACAGTATGGTTGCAGGGGGATTAGCCTTCGCGGTACCGAGCAACGCTGTGGAGCGTTTTCTCAATGAGGAGGCCAAGCCCCCCATGCTTGGGGTGACCTTACGGAGCGTGTCCATGCCTATTGCGGACAAACGCATCTTAGGCCTGTTGGTGCTCGGAGTTGCGGTCGGCGGGACTGCTGAAGCAGCTGGGATATCGATCGGCGACGTCTTGATCGGCAGCGGTGGTCAGCTGTTTGGCAGTTCGCACGATCTGAGTCGGGCACTGCGACATGCGGGGGCCGGCAGTCGATTACCGCTTGATCTCATTCGTGGCGGGCAGCTCATCGTCTGCGAGGTGGCTGTGCGCGCCAGTAGGTCAGGGACGGAGGCGGCGTGATACGGGTCCTGATCGCGGCGAGCTCGGAGATCATGCGCACTGGGTTGGAGGCGCTTCTCGCCACGTATCCGGGATTGGTGACAGTGGGCCGTTGGCACGAGATAGCCAGTCTCGCCCCACAGGTAGAAGCCCAGCAGCCAGACATCGTGTTGGCAGAGATAGAGTCGCCTGACGATGACACCCTGGCCACGCTGGAAGCCCTGGTTGACGGCCTGCACGCCCCGGCATTTGTCATCCTGACTGATGACCCGTACGGTGTGTGGGCGGCCGAACTGCTTCGCACCGGCGTTCAGGCGATCTTACCGCGCCAGGCACACGCGAGCGAAATCGTCACGGCCATCGAGGCCGCGGCGGCAGGACTGGTGGTGCTCCAACGCGATACAATCGAGTCTCTTCTGCCGCTGTTGTCGTCCGCCCCGCGGGCACTCCCCGATTCCTCTCATCAGGCGTTGACTCCCCGTGAAATCGAAGTGCTGAGTATGCTCGCCGAGGGTTTCGGCAATAAGACCATTGCCTGGCGGCTGGGCATCTCCGAACACACCGTCAAGTTTCATCTCAGTTCTATTTTCAGTAAGCTCAATGCCTCCAGTCGTACCGAAGCCGTGACCCTCGGCATCCGCCAGGGATTGATCATGGTATAGACGGGACGAAAAGCGCACGATCTTCACCTATGCTGATCCTGTCATCAGCGCCGTGTTCGCTATGATGGAGCGCCTACCGGAGTTGGCCCCAAAGCTGGCCTTGGGCCGTGCTGATGTCGATACGGAATTGATTTCTCCGTCTCTTGTCGCTAAGCTCCATGCCTAGCCGTTCTTCCCTTCGTCTACCTGGAGGTGAGAGATCGTGGATACCTTTACGCACGGTCTCCTGGGAGCGGCGGCATCCCAGGCGATCTTTGCTAAGCAACTGCCGCGCAGCGCTGGCTTGATCGGTTGCATCGCTGGCATGGCGCCGGACCTGGACCTCTTATTAGGATCAGGAACCGATCCGGTTGCCAGCATCCTCTACCATCGCCAATTTACCCATAGTTTAATCTTCATCCCGCTTGGCGCCCTACTGGTCTCGTTGCTGTGCATTTGGATGAAGCCGTATAAAGGTGTACGGTTAGCCGTCTATGGCGCCGCACTCGTGGGCTATGGCTTGCATCCCCTGCTAGATGCCTGCACGAGCTACGGCACGCTCTTACTGTGGCCGTTCTCATACCAGCGCATCGCTTGGGATATCATCGCCATCGTTGACCCGATTTTCAGCTTGACGTTGCTCATAGGGGTCGTATGGGCGTTGGTAGGGCAGCGCCCCTGGTCGGCGCGGCTGGCAGTCTGTTGTGCCATGATGTACCTGGGATTTGGCATCTGGCAGTTACAGCGGGCGACCGCCGTACAGGACCAGGTTGCGGCGGCCCGTGGGCATGTCATCGAACATCGTCGAGTGATGCCATTGCCCGGGAGTTTAGTGTCTTGGCGCGCAGTCTACATTGCGGTAGGCCACATCTATGTCGATGGCGTACGAGTCCCGTGGTGGAACAGCCCGCTGGTCAAACCTGGTGGTGCCACCAGTCTCGCGACGTTCGATAACGTGCCCCGCACCATGGCCGAACGGGATGATACGCGTCGAGTGTTCGAGCTCTTTGCTTGGTTTGCCGACGGGCTGATCGCTCCCGTCGACGGCGTGGCCTCGACTATCGGCGACATGCGGTATGCTGCCGAAGCTAGTAGCATTACGCCGCTCTGGGGTATGCAGTTTGATGCGCACCAGGTCGATGGTCCAACCCGCTGGCGACCGCCGAATAGCAGCCGCACCCGGATCGTCACCAACATCTGGCGGTCTCTGATCGACCATGATTCCGGCTATCGGCCAGTCCCCGACGTGCTCAACGCCCGACCACGATGATCACCATGTGACCGGGGTTCGAACGGATCGCCCCACGCCCCGTCGAGCTCTCGATAGGTACGCGGCACGAACTGACGATGCGGAACCGCAGCATGCCTTGCATCGTCTATGTAAGCGTGGATGTTGGCAGGCTGAGAGAGACTGGGTAATCTATCTGCGGCTGGAGGAGGGGTCATGGAGCGCATACTTGGACAGTACTCGCCGTATCTCTATGCGGTCATGCGCATCGTGGTTGGGTTCTTGTTCGCCTGCCATGGCGCCCAGAAGCTGTTTGGTGTGCTGGGTGGCTTGGGACCATCCGGTGGGAGCGCACCGATATTCTCGCTGATGGGACTGGCGGGTGTCATCGAGCTCTTCGGCGGACTGTGCATTATGCTCGGTTGGTTGACCGGCTCTGTCGCCTTCATCGCCAGCGGCGAGATGGCGGCCGCCTATTTTATGGCACACCATCCTAACAGTTTCTGGCCCATTTTGAACGACGGTGAGCCCGCGGTGTTGTCCTGTTTCATCTTCCTGTATATGGCCAGTGTCGGCTCAGGGGTGTGGAGCATCGATCGTGCCTTCGGCAAGTCATAGGATATCCCGCGGAACGAGGAGTCTGCTATGCACCTCAACGCACTTAGTACGGCGCGCCATACATACACCTCTAGTTGTATCGCCCCCCCACCCTGCCCTCACCCTCGACGGGGAAGGGTCCGGGAGGAGATAAAATTGCGGCGCACGGTACTTAGCATCATCGTCGCCACGGCCCTTGGCATCCTGCTAAGCTCGTCTGCCGGGGCTGGGCAGCCATCAGCGAAGGTGGCGAAGGTCGGCGTCCTCCGCCTGGGGCAGGGCTCCCCAGCGGTCTTCGAGGCCTTCCAAGGGGGCCTGCATGCCCTCGGCTACATAGAAGGGCAGACGCTCACCTTCGAAATCCGGGAGGCTATCGGACAAGAGGCAGCTCTCCCGAGCTTGGCCGCCGAGCTGGTACAGCTCCAAGTTGACGTCATTTTTGCAGGGGGAGATGCGGCGGTTCGTGCCGCCAAACAAGCCACGCGTACGATCCCCATCGTCATGTTAGTTAGTGGCGATCCCGTCAGCTCAGGACTCGTGGCCAGCCTCAACCAGCCGGGAGGAAACGTCACCGGCGTTACAGGCCTTTCCCCAAGGCTCACCGCCAGACGGGTGGAAATTCTCAAACAGGCTGTGCCGACGCTGTCCCATGTGGCGGTCCTCTTCAATCCAGACGATGAGACCAAGACCGTTGATCGGCAGCAGTTGCAAGCCGCGGCCCGGGCCCTGGGAATCAGGCTACACTCTGTTGCGATAAGAAGCCCTGACCAATTCGAACAGGGCTTCCGGACGATGGTACAGGAGCAGGTCGATGGACTCATCGTGTTGAGCACGGCCTTTACCTCCTTCCATCGTACCCAAATCATCAAACTCGCGGCTGAGCACCGCTTGCCGGCCATCTATGAGCGAAAAGAGTTTGTCGAGGCTGGAGGTCTTATAGCCTATGGCCCGAGTCTTCCAGACATGCTGAGACAGGCGGCGATTTATATCGATAACATCCTGCAGGGGGCCAAGCCAAGCACCCTGCCGGTGGAACAGGCAAAAAAGTTCGAGCTCGCCGTCAATTTGGAGACTGCTAACGCCCTCGGGCTGGCCCTTCCCCCTTCCATCCTGTCGGGGGCGGATGTGGTAATGCGCTAGGTCCTGTGGGCCACAATTTCACCCCCACCCGGACCCTCCCCCCTCGAGGAGGAGGGCTGGGAGGGGGGGCCGTCGGGAGTTGATCCGAGGGGCGGAGGCTGAGGTGACGGAGGGATGGTATGCCGAGTTGCAAAGCGGTGGCGCTGCTAATAGCCTGGATATCGCTCACCATCGGCTTGGCGTCGTTAGGCACCGCCGGAGAGCCGAAGACCGCATTGCTCAAACAGTACTGGGGGAAAATCATCTCCGTGAGGGTCGACAAGTGTGGGAAACGACCGGGGTTGTGCGAAGGCATGATCATCCTGGCGCAACGCGACGGGGGACCATTGGCCCTGGCCATTCGCCCTGGAACCTGGATCAAGCGCGGCGATCAGCTCGTTCTCCTCGAAGAGTTGAGCGTGGGCGACAACATCCATGTCCAGGCCATCGAAATCGCTGAGGAGGGCACCATGCGAGCGACGACTATCGATGTGTCGACGAATCCATGATCAGGCGGAGACGTCGAGATGCCCTGCAGTTCCTCCTCTCCCACTGGGAGAGGGTGGGGGTGAGGGGAACCCTTCAGGCTGTCGTGTGTCCAAAAACGCACGGTGCAATCGGCCGTGATGACGACTCGATGGACAACTCCAGATTGATGTAGCTAGGAGAGGAATCGACATGCAAACCCAGCGGCTCCGACGTAATACTCTCGTGGCAGTGTTGTTAACCATTGGCCTGTGGATGGTGGCCATACCAGCGCCCGCGGCAGAGGTAGGACAGCAGGCCCCCGATTTCCTCATGCATAGCACTGTGGGGGAAACGGTGCGGCTCTCCGACTATCAGGGCAAGAAGAATGTCATGCTGTTCTTTTTCCTTGCGGCCTTCACCGGCGCCTGAACCGGAGAAGCCCTGGCTTTCCAATTGGATCTTCCCAAGTACGAAAGCCTCGACACCCAGGTCCTGGGGGTTAGCGTGGATGTACCGGGC
>Ga0137403_10000653_pt1 | contig 44848 bp, 42 predicted proteins | sample CZOMad2_1_16fung_FD_122057 | JGI IMG/M metagenome (GOLD analysis project Ga0137403, IMG submission 122057) | Vadose zone soil fungal communities from Angelo Coast Range Reserve, California, USA - CZOMad2_1_16fungal (Hybrid Assembly) | ecosystem: Environmental > Terrestrial > Soil > Vadose zone...
CGCGAATTTTTGCCACCTCGGTGCGCGTTCGACCATCGACATTCACGCGAGATACTTATGAGCGCGGCAAGATTGCTACAGTTGCCCCGGCTTCCATGCTGTACGGTCGCGCGAACGGCGCGCCCTGCGAGCGCATTCGATGCACGACCTTGCGTCGCGCTAGGAGCCGCGGGCTGCTCTCAAGATGGTGTGCGGGCTGCGACGGAAATGCCGCTGCGCGCGTATCGCTCCAGCGAAGGCACGCCGGAGGAATGTCGTCGCGATCGCATTCAGGCACTGGTGAAAACGTATGAATGATGGCAGCTTCGACGGCATGACATCCTCAGTGCGGCTTGCCGAGCACGAATGCGAAGGGCAAGACGAAAATCTTATCGCCGGCCTCATCGATGGCATGCAAGGCCCAATCACGCCAATCTTCAAGGTTGGTTGCTGCGATGACCGATCGCACCCTGCTGGTGGCCTTCTCGCAAGCCTCGATCAGGTCGGATACGGGTGTACCGCAACGATCCATCAACACTCCTCGAGCGTTGGAGAAATGGAAGTAGACCTCAGCCATGTACGCCTCCTCTGAACATCCTAGTTAGCAGGGCCGACCATGCATATCGGAGCCATACAAGGCCGCAGAAGAGATCGTCTGTGATCATGCTCACAGGGTACCTGAGGCTCGCCAGCGTTCGCAAAATTGGTCGCTAACGAGGATGCCTTCACCGTTTCAAAAATTCGCGGGTCGGGCGGAGTCTTGATTGGTAAGACCAATATGCCACCCATGGCAAACGGAGGTATGCAACCCGGTCTCTATGGTCGTGCGGAAAGTCCGTATAACCCGGACTATTTGACGGCGGGTCGCGGGTCCGGTTCTTCCAACGGCTCCGCCACTTCCACAAGCGCAAATCTCGCCGTCTTCGGCATGGGCGAAGAAACAGTCTCTTCAGGACGGTCGCCTTCTTCTAACAACGCTCTCGTCGCTTATACTCCTTCTCGGGGCGTAATCTCGATTCGCGGCAACTGGCCTCTCTACGCCGATAAAGATGTTGCGGTCCCCATGACTCGGACCATGGGTGATATGTTTGCGCTACTCGACGTGATCGTTGCGGAAGATCCGATAAAGAAAGGCGATTTCTGGCGGGCTCAGTCTGTCGTGCCTCTGCCACCAGTGGCTTCTGTGCGTCCTGCTTCGTTCCGCGAATTGATGAGCAAACACGACGCCCTCAATGGAAAGCGGATCGGCGCTCCCACGTGCTTCATCGGCAAAGAGGCAAACGGCATCTTCAATTATCCTTTGCGTCCGTCGATTCTTACTCTGTGGAAAAAAGCGGTGACGGATTTACGCGCACAAGGTGCTACCGTGGTCGAAATCGATTTCCCAATTGTTCACAGCTACCACGAAGACACTCCCGACTTTAAAAGTTTTGTCGCGCGAGGCTTGTTGCCGAAGCAATGGTGGCGACCCGGAAACGGAGGCCCGGTCCGGCCCGGTGCGACACCCGTCATGACTTTGGATTTTGAATACGTGCATCCCTACACTTACGAGGAATTTCTCAAAGGTTGCGAAGATCCTCATTTTCCGTCTTGGAGCGCAGTGGATTCGTCACAGGTCTTCCCGTACGCTGCTGGTTCTCTCGATGCCAAAGTTATCGGAAGTCATCAGGTGCGTTGGGATGCCGTGAAAACAACGATTCAGGAAAACCTCAAAGAACCATCGACGATTCCGGGTTATAACGAGTGGCTCGAAGGTCTCGAGAAAATCCGCAAAGTAGATTTCGAGGATTGGATGAAAGCGAACAATCTCGACTGCGTCGCTTTCCCGTCTGCTGCGGATATCGGCAAAGCCGACTGCGAAACCAATCAAGAGTCTTACGAGCGCGCCAATGCCAACGGAGTCGCCCGGTCTTCGACGAATTCAATGATGCGCCATCTCGGGATTCCCAGCGTCTCGGTGCCGATGGGTCTTACCAGTGATATTGGCATGCCGGTCAATGTTACTTTCATGGGCGCCGCCTATTCTGACCGCGATCTATTGACGTATGGCTACGCGTACGAACAAGCCACACACAACCGGCGCGCACCATCCCGTATCCGTGCGCTCGACGATGAGACCATCGACTACTCAGCGGACAGGAACATTCCCTCTAACAAACGCCGCGAAGCGACTCCCCCTGAGCTAGGCATTGATCCGACCGCCTCCGCAAAAGGAATCGGCCCACAAGCCGAACTCGCATTCCAAGGAATGGTCGATGATGTTAGCGGAGTCGCCTCGCTCAGGGTTTATATCAACGGCCATAAAATTACCTCGACTCTGAAAGGTAAGACCTGGAGCGCCCACGTTTCTGCCGCCCAACTCACCGCGTGGCGCGATGCTGAGGAGAAATCCGTAACCGTCCTCGTTCTGGCGAAAGACGCGTTAGGCAACGCCTCCGCTCAGCAGCAAATGATTCCGTTACAGTGAGCGAGGAGGCAAAGCTACGGCTCGAAAGTCGGACCTTTTCTTCCTCCGATGCAGCCCGGCGCGCGAGCGCGGGCACTAACCTCGATCCGTGGCCGATCGCTCCGACGCTCAGGCAGCGACGGGAGCCGTGACGATCATCGGCACGGGGAATTTTACCTTCCGTATATCCGTGGCCGGAGTCGTAAAGGAAAATATTACGCGTGGCCAATGGACCTTTTATGTTTCAGGATGGCAGCCGTCGGATTTAACGCGCTCGCAGAGAAGGAATGAAAGGTGCCTGCCCCGTCTAATGGCCGGAATACGAACCTCTCCCGGAAGTTCCCTCTATCACAAAGTCGCACTCGGCGGGGCCAAAAGGGATTATGACCGCTTGCGTGCCGGAATCTTTAATGCCCTATCGGTCAGCCAAATACTCGGTATTGTGGTGCGTATCCATAAATTCGATTGATTTCGGACCTGGCGTGAACATATTAAAAACCGCATTTAAAAGAAGATGAACCAAAACATAAAAATTTCCCGTTCGCTCCACACAACCGAGTGTGTGGCTGGAAATCGTGCGCTATTCGTAGCCGCGCAATACCCCGATTGGGGCGTTGGTGGTTTGGTGTTTATAGACTGATTACTCTGTCAGTTTTAGCCGCCAACCCACCTTTTCTCGAGGTGGGTTTTTTATTTTTCAACTATTTCGCACCTTCCCCTTCCCTTTTCCACTGTTTCTGCCGTTTAGCTCTATGAACACCTTTTACTCTCTTCCTTCCATGAACCGCCACACACAATGTACAATAGTCACGACCCTCCGGACCTCCGGCGGACAGTGGGCCTTGTGCCCCGTGGCCACCAAGCTATCGAGATCCATTATGCCGTTAGGGTATAATTTTAGTCTCGATAATACGGTCGAACCTTGGAGTGGAGTATCAACTTAGCGGAGCATAAACTCTCGCAAACGCCGATACCCACTTCCCTCCAGGAGTGGGTTTTTTTGTTGGTCAAGAAGTGTCACTCCCCGAGCCCGAGCCAAACGCTCGTTTCAACTTTCATATTCCGTAGGTGGTTTCACCGCTGAGCCCAGATCAATCAGCCAAGGTCCGCATGCTAATTCCGCGGCCACTCTATCCGTCCCACGACTGCGGGACGAGAGGAGTGAAAGGTGAGAGTTCTTTTCTTTGAATAGTATAAACTTGGTGCGCCCCGAAGGCGTTAAACGGCGATGCCGGCCTCGCGTTCCATTTTTTAAAATGTAAGGATTTTCCGAGGTAGGGCAGATTGCTCCGCAAGCGCCGGTTTTACGTCGCTCAACAAATCTCGTGTTGAATAACATCTGACGGTTCTGGTTGGGCGTCCCGCCCAACGGGCATTGCGGAGCAATTGCCCCTACCTTTCGACCCTTCGAAGCGGACGATGAGGGTGCAGCTCCCTCTATCTCCACCCATTTCCGCGCTCCAGCGGGCTCCCATTTTCCAGGCAGTGAGATCAGAGTTACTTCGCCTATTCGCGCGTGGTTGTCGGTTCGAGTCCGACCCTCTCCACCATTCACGGGGAGGTAGCTCAAGGGTAGAGCACGTCATGTCCTCTGGTCGGCTTTCTCCTGGGAATTATTTTCTGGGTAGTGAGGGTGAAGCTACTTCGCTGTTACTCGAATCCAGTTCCTGGCCTGCAAGCCACGGCTGCAAATACGAGCGCCCGCCGACTGTGAAAGCAGATGGCGGGAAGGGCTCCAGGGAACTTCGCCTGTGTTTCTCCCAGAATTCTTATTAAAGCCGGGACCGATCAGTTCTAGCGGCGGGCCAGAACGATGCCTTTTTTAGCCGGAACTATGCAATGGACGTATGCTGTAGGGCGCTCGCTTGCGATCGCCAGGAACCGAGCCGCCAGCAATGGTATGTCGCGCCGCCGCGCGCGCAGCGGCGGAAGCTGGATCGGGAAAGCAGAGAGGCGGTAGTAGAGGTCGGCGCGAAACCTGCCCGCCGCGACCGCGGCCTTGAGATCGAGGTTGGTCGCAGAGAATACCCTCACGTTAACCTTCTCCGGCCGCGTGTCGCCGACAGAGATGATCTCTCCGTCCTGAAGCACGCGCAGCAGCGTCGGCTGCATCGCGAGCGGCATCTCGCCTATCTCGTCGAGAAAAATGATCCCGCCGGAAGCGGCGCGGAAGAAACCGGGCTGATTGCGGTCGGCGCCGGTGAAGGCGCCGCGGCGATGACCAAACAGCTCACTGTTAAGCAAGTGCTCGGAAAGCGCGGCGCAGTTGACCGCCATGAAGGGCTTGTCGGCCCGCGCGCTCATCCGATGGATTGCACGCGCGACGTGCTCCTTGCCAGAGCCAGTCTCACCCACGAGCAGTACCGAGATCGGTGAGACCGCGGCGCTGTTCATGAGATGGTAGACTTCGGCCATCTCGGGGCTGACGCCAATGATTTCATCGAGCAGCTCGTGGCGGGCCAAGTCGCGCCGAAGCGCACTGACCTCGGTCCGCAGGATTTCCTGGGAGGCTCTTAGTTTTTCGACGCGATCCGCGTTGTGGATCGCCAGGGCGACGCTGTCCGCCAGCGCCTCCAACAGCGCCAGATCGTTCTCCGAGAACGCCTCCCTCCCCAGCGGGTTCACCGCCTCGATCACGCCTAGGCGAACCTCTTTAGCGACCAGCGGAGCTGCGAGCACAGAACGGGTGGTGAGGCCGGTCTTCTTGTCAACGCCGGAATAGAAGTGGCGGTCGGTTGAAACGTTGTCGATCCTCACCGAACGCCCCGTCTGGAAGACCTCGCCCGCTATCCCCTTGCCGACCGGCACGCGCACGCGCGCGAGGCGTTCTGCAACCTTGGGATCGCGATCGGAGAAGTACGGGAAATATAGTTCCCGGCTCTCCGCGTCGAGCAACATCACTGCGACGCCATCTGCGTCCAGCACTTCGCGGCACTTGCTCGTCACCAGCTCGATCAGCGGGACGAGTTCAAGACGACTGGCAAAGGCGTTGCCCAGTTCGTAAATCAGCCGGTAGGGCAGACTGCCCTTGAGACTCTCCATACTTCAGAGCCGCGCAGCGACGCCGGCTTTCCGAAGCATAATACAGGTGAGCGCGTGACGTCATCTAAGTGGGAGTCACACGCGAAAAGTGGCCTGATTTGCTGGGTCCAGCGAAGCTCGCGCACTGTTTACGGAGAAGGCGTTTCCGGAGAACGAGCTTGTGGTCTCGACAGCGGCAAGTGCGTCGGGGGCGCCGTCGTGGACGACGGACATCATCGATGAGCGGACGATCATCGACGCCCGGACGCAGCTTGAAACCGATGTCCCGGTGAACTATGCGGATCAGGCCCACAAATGGACGGAAGGCGTTGGGGACATCACGCTCGCGGTGAAGCGGGAGATGTTTTCGAGTTTGCGGACAGGGTCGATCCTGAGTCTGCAGGGAGGCATCCTTCTGCCGACGGGCGATAGTAAGCGCGGCTTCGGCTCCGGCACCACGCAGTTCGAGCCATTCGCGGCGTTCGATCAGTTGTTCAAGGAAAATACGTTTATTCAATTTCAGCTTGGGGCCGATCTTCCGGTGGATACCAGCGTGGCTCCGTGCAGCATGTTCTGGCGGATTGCGGTCGGGCAGGCGAGGGCTCCGGACCATATGCTGGGACGGCTGTTTTCGCCGATGGTGGAGTTTCTGGCGGTGCGGGACTTTAGGCCCGGGGCGAGCACGGATTGGGACGTTCTGCCGGAAATGCAGGTGACGGTGAGCAGGCGGCAGCACATCCGCATGGGGTTTGGGGTGAGGGAGCCGTTTGCGAATACGGGCGGGCGAACGCCGCAGGTGCTGTTCTATCTGCTATGGGACCGGGCGGATGGGAAGTTGTGGGAAGGATGGCGATGAGGATCGCTTTGGGTAATGCGATTCTTCTAGGGCTGGTGGTGGCTGGATTTCCGGCATTGATGCGGGGCGAGTCAGCGCCCGAGAATGCGAAGGGCGACAAGACGCCTCCGGGGACTTTTTTTCGGACATCGGAGCGGTGTGTGGTTTGTCATAACGGGCTGAAGACGAGTTCGGGCGAGGACGTTTCGATCGGGTTCGAGTGGCGAGCGAGCATCATGGCCAACTCATCCCGCGATCCTTATTGGCAAGGAAGCGTGCGGAGAGAGTCGATGGATCATCCCGAGTCGAAGCAGGCGATCGAGGATGAATGCTCGATCTGCCATATGCCGGCCGTCCGGATGGCGGACCGGGATGCGGGAAAGCACACGCAGGTCTTTTCGCGCCTTCCGTTGCAAAAGTTTCCCAAGGGGGACCGCGCGGCAGCAGATGGAGTCACCTGCTCGGTTTGCCACCAGATTGAGAAGACGGGACTGGGAACGGACGCGACCTTTGTTGGGAATGTGGTGATCGCGAAACCGGTCCAGAACGACATGCGGCCGGAGTATGGGCCCTTCGACATCGACAAGGGCCACCAGACCGTGATGCACTCCTCAACGGCGACGTACTTCCCGACGAAGGGCGACCATATGCGCGATGCGGGTCTTTGCGGGACCTGCCATACGCTGTACACTGCGGCGCTTGGGCCGAAGGGTGAGAAGCTGGCGAAGTTTCCGGAGCAGATGCCTTTCCAGGAGTGGCAGCATAGCGATTACGCGACCAAGCAGACGTGCCAGGATTGCCATATGCCGGTGGTGAACGAGGCTGTAGCGGTGACGGCGCTGTACGGCCAGCCACGCGAGGGCATGCACCGGCACGTGTTTGTCGGATCGAATTTCGTTATGGAAGGAATGCTGCAGGATCATCGCGATGAATTAGCTACGGAGGCCCTGCCTGAGGAGATGGATGCGGCGATGAAGCGCACGGCGGAGTTTTTGGAGACGCAGGCGGCGAAGGTGACGATTAGCCGGGTGGATGCGACACCAAATGGGGTTGCGGTGGATGTGCATGTGGAGAATCTGGGTGGGCATAAGCTGCCTACGGCTTATCCTTCGCGCCGGGCGTGGCTACATGTTGCGGTGAGGGACGGCAATGGGGGCGTGGTGTTTGAGTCGGGCGCGCTCAATCCGGATGGGTCAATTGTGGGCAACGACAACGACGAAGACCCTCTGAAGTTCGAGCCGCATTACCGCGAGATTACGAGTTCCCGGGAGGTGGAGATCTACGAACCGATCCTGAAGGATTCTCAGGGCAAAGTGACGACCGGCCTTCTGCATGCGGTCGGGTACCTGAAGGACAATCGTCTGTTGCCGCACGGCTTCGAAAAGGCCACGGCGACTAAGGACATCGCGGTAGTGGGTGAGGCGGCCGACGATCCGCGCTTCACGGACCAGGGAAGCTCGGTGCGATATGTGGTTTCGACCGGGGATGCAACGGGACCGTTCAAGGTGGAAGCGGAGCTTTGGTTTCAGCCGATCGGGTTTCGGTGGGCGCATAATCTGGCATCTTACAAGGCGGGCGAGCCGCAGCGCATGGTGCGGTATTTTGATGGCGCGGCGAGGCGGTCCGCCGTGGTGCTGGCTAAGACGGAGGCTACTTGGTAAGGATTTCCTGAAGAATCAAAACGCAAACTATGCCGAGGTCATCAAAACGTGGAGCAACCAGCAACTCGAGTACAGCACTGGTGCTTTCACGATTGTGGTCTAATAACTGTGCTTTGGTGTCTGTATCAATGACTTCTTGTCGTTCCCGGCGGCGTCAAGTCGTTGGAAATGTAATGCTGTCGTTTACTCGGTTGGCCTCATAACCCAACGGCTGGTGGTTCAAGTCCACTACTCGAAGCGACGGTCGTCCCCAACATTGCGGTTCTCAAGCAATTCGGTATTACTACGCCGGCAGCCGCTGAGAATTTGCCGTGAACACTCACGCACTGTGTCCATTTTGTGTCCTACCGCATTAAATCGCATTTGATTTCTCAAGCTTTTTCAACGTTCTGGATGAGCCATTCGTGCGGGCTTTATTTTTGCTAAGTTATTGTCGGAGCGTCGGAGCTGCATCTTGATGCATTTTGCAGCCATTTAAGAGAGTTAACTCTTAATCAGTAGGTTGAAGGTTCGATTCCTTCCGCGCTCACCAACCCTTTTAGAATGAACACTGGAGTGGTTGGTTTGGATGAAGGGTTGTTACCAAGTGTGACCAAATCCCTATTCGGCAACAACGCCGTCGCAATATCCTCAGCGTCGGAACGGTCGTAAACGTCCATGGCGAGGTTCACTTTCGAGTGGCCCATAATGTCTGCAATCACTCTCGGGTGGGTGCCGTCCTTGCGCAGCTACGTAGTCGGGCCAGTTGGGCCAGTGGAAATTGGACGCTTTGATCGGCGAGTACATACCCCTGTTGCTCGGGCCATAGTCTCTGCGAAATAGAACCCAATCCTCATCGTCGAAGAAACTAAGCAATCTCAGATCGGGCAGTCCGTCGCCGAATTCATCCACCACGCGCTTTGCCAGCGCCTGACGCCTCGCCTTCACTTGGTTGTCATTTGACTTCACCTCAATCTGCAGCGGCACTGTTCGCTCCGTAAACATTATCGATCTTCCTTAAGATCCTGTCCGCCCACTGAATCGCAGCCGCAACCATTTTGTCAGTCCGTGGGCTACCCTGTGGCCCGCCGAACAGATCGTCAGCCGTGTCCAGATGACGCGCAACGATAATCCCCGCCACGATTGCCCACCACGCGTTTACGGCCTTCCTCCATTAGGGCATAATACCAATAGGGCATAATACCAAATATTCGTGTTTTGTTCGCCATCAACTATCGTGCTATCCTTTGACATAAGAGCGTTTTGCACGCTGATCAAGGGGGCAGACTTGGACAGACAAACAGCAGAAAAAGTCTTGTCCGTGATGCCGCAAGGCAAGGCGATACGATTGTCGGAGATCACTGCGCTTTCAGGGCTCTCACAAGATAGCGTCTTGCGAATACTCGTAGCAGAGGAATGGGCGGGCACGGTGCAGCGAGTTCGTGTCGACGAAGAGACAGAAGCGTTTTGGATGCGTATTTGAAGAGGCATGCAAGCATATGCCTGCTGGCTAACCCAAGTCGCAGACGCGTGCGGAACTAACTAGCAATGAGGGTTTTGCCAGAGCCGTCTTTGCCAAAACCATCTTTCCCTTGTTCAGGCTTAGCAGCCTGTATCCGCTCAAGGGAACATTGGACTGATAGAATTTCTTCGCGCATTGTGGAGAGTCTATCGAGAAGGTTATCGATGGTGTCTTCACGAAAGTTCTTGCGTCGTCGCGTACTCATAACGTGGGGCGTTCTCGTCATCGGATTCACTCCGAGTAGCGATCTTTCAGACGCTTTACGTTGCGCTAGTGGTTGCCTACCCGAACCTACAGTCGATATCCTTTCGACCGCAATTCATGTTGTGGAACATCCATCGGAGGGAATTTTAACTGCTCACTTGCGCCCATTTGTGCCAGCAATTTCAAGTGGGAATCTATTACTCCGTCGCTGATTCCGAAGTCTGACAGAGTTCCTCGTACATCACGTACGAACAGGTATTCGTGCACCGGATTCGAGTCGTGTTGGGGCCGTGCCACGCGGATTGCAAGCCTGTTGTCTTCGAGCCGACTCAGGCTAATTATGACGAGCATGATTTGCGACAAACTATAAAGTGACGGTTCTAGAACGTCAGTCCGGCAGCGTACCTACGAGGTACATTAAACACTGTATGGAAAAGTCGCTGAGCCTGTGGGATGATGCCGCATCCAGCCCCACGGTACGTGCGCGTCGCACATTGCACCGCATCGCTGTTGTATCAAGGAATCCACTATGAACACCGCCACTTGCAAGGCTTTATGTACCCAGTCGTGGAAAGACCTTTATCAAGCCGCGATGTGCGAGTCGAATGTGAACAAGCTACCGGAGCGCATCTCCGACGCGGAAACCGCGCTCGTACTGCGGGCGCGAGAGTTGTTCTACACATCCGGAGACAGATTTGAAGAGGAGGAAAGTTTGGACGACGCGATGTGCGTCCTTAATGCCTTGCGTAGCTCACTGAAGCGCCGCCCTGCTGCTATTCAAAGCACCAGCGGTTCGGATTACTCAAGAAGCGCGTGACCCGGCAATAGCGTCGTACATCAGGCAGCGTCGCTCCCTAAATGTCCAACCGGTTTAGCGCGTCCGCGGTGGCGCGGTATTCCTCAAGCGTGCCGCCGTGGTTGAGCACAATTCGTCACGTCGCGCAATGCATCGCGGATTCTGCTACCTCGATACGCTCTTCCATTTTCGACGCGTCCAGCTCGAGAATCGCGGCCTTATAAAGCTTTTCTCCTTCGTTAGTTGGCATTGCGACACCTATGCTGCCGTCTTGCTCTGCGGTCCGGCCTGGGGAACGCTCTCAACGACTATGGCGCGAACGTAGCGTATGTGATCTCTGATGGCGGCTTTCAGTTCCGGCAGAAAGTCATCCAGTTCGCTCTCAGTCAGCGATGGCCCGATCAGTGAGTAGACGTATGCAGTCTTCGAGGCTGGACGACATGGAATGTCCGATACAAAACAATGCCACCACCATGCGACGATGCGCGATACGGTATTTCCCCTAGGCCCCAGATGGTGTGGTGTCGGCCAGTAGCGCCGCGACTTGGTGTGAAAAATGAATAACGATAAACCAGAGATCAGCATCGAATTGAGCCGCCTGATAGATCGGCAGACGAAATTCTTTGAAAAGAGTGATCCCACTCCCTCTGAACTTCAAGAATTTGAGTGGGCTGGTGAACGCATCCGCAAACTGTTGGCTGAGTTGGCGCAGTTGAAAAACGCAGCGTGAACACCTATTGCCAAATCGACCACGGAGCGTGCCCACGTCGCGGTCGCTTGCTCCGAGTGGTATAAAACGCGCCATGAAAGACAAATCGCATTGGATGGAGCTTTGTCAGCAAGCATCGGTTGAGCAAGATCCTGAGAAGCTGATGGAATTGGAAAAGAGATCAACCGCCTCTTAGACGACAAAGAAAGCGGCTGAGACGAGAGCCCCCAAGAAGGGCTGGCCAACCTTGCGACGAAAGACTTGTTGCTCGATCTGAACTGGTTTCCTCAAACCGGAATGAGTCGTTTGGTAATCACGACACCACTGACAGAAGGACCGTCCGCAACACCAGGTGCGGCAATCTGAGCAAATCGCCACTCCGCAATCAGCACATGTGGCCACGGCACGATTGCTACAGGCGTGTGGCTCGTGGCTTCGATTCGCCCAACTTTCGCCACCTTCCTTGATAGGCCTTCCGCATGGCACTCCAGCCGATGCCCGCTGGGCCTAGATCAAACGGCTGTGATACGGTGATACGCTTTTAGGTGTGTGGACAGGTGTCAGCAGGAAACGGGAGGGTACGGGAGATAAAATCACAATCCAAGCTGGAGAAGGTATTGGGAGCGAATCTGTTGCAAGTACAACTACTTGGCGCGCGTGTGTAAAACGGCTGAGATATACTAAAGGGTTCTCGAGTCATCTCTGACAACACAAGGGGTCCAGTGGCGCCAACCGCCAATCCTGCAGCTCCAGTGCGCACTCACGAAGGCGTCCCCCCTCTGCGGGCCGGGCAGGGACACTCATTCCTGCTGCGCAAGCTCCATTCGCTTAGCGGCATCATTCCGGTGGGCGCGTTCCTGGTCGAACATTTCGTCTCCAACGCATTCGCCACCCGCGGCCCCGGCGCGTATGCCAAGCAAGTGGAATTGCTGTCGAGCTTTCCTTTCGTTTTCTATCTCGAGCTCTTCGGGATCTGGCTGCCAATTCTCTATCACGCTCTCTACGGCTTCTACATCTGGTTCCGCGGCGAAAGTAACGTCACCGACTATCCCTGGGCCGGCAACTGGATGTTTAGCGCGCAGCGCTGGACCGGCGGCATCGCCTTTTTCTATATCGTGTGGCACACGTGGCACCTGCGCTTTAGCGGCGTGCATATCCTGACTCATCCCGATGCGGCCTTCGGCAAAGTGCAACTGGAATTTCAGCACGCTTGGGCTATCGCGTTCTACGCCTTGGGAATTTTCTGCGCCTCCTGGCACTTCGCGTATGGACTCTGGCTGTTCGCCGCCAAGTGGGGGATCACTACGGGAGACGCTGCCCGCCGCCGGTTCGGCTACTTCTGCTTCGCCACCGGACTGCTGTTCATGACGGTGGGAGCGCTCACCATGCGTTCATTCTTGAAGGCACCGTTACAGCCCATAGGTCCGGAGAACGGCATACATGATTCTTACGACGGACCTGCAGTGCCCGCGTATAGATCGCGTTAGACAGGAAATCCAAACGAGATGGCATCAAACCCGAAAATCATAGTGATCGGCGGCGGCCTGGCCGGGCTTTCCGCAGTCATCAAGGTTGCCGAGATGGGCGGGCACGTTGAGTTGTTCTCCATCGTGCCGGTAAAGCGTTCGCACTCCGTCTGCGCCCAGGGCGGTATCAATGCCGCTAAAAATCTTAAGGGTGAAGGCGACTCCACCTGGCAGCATTTTGATGACACCGTCTACGGTGGAGACTTCCTGGCCAATCAGCCGCCAGTCAAGGCCATGTGCGACGCCGCTCCCGGAATCATCGACTTGCTCGACCGCATGGGCGTTCCCTTCAACCGTACGCCCGAAGGACGGCTCGACTTCCGCCGCTTCGGCGGCACGCTCTTCAATCGTACCGCTTTCGCTGGCGCCACCACCGGTCAGCAACTTCTCTACGCGCTCGACGAGCAAGTGCGCCGCTACGAGTCCGAGGGCAAGGTCCGCAAATTCGAGCATTGGGAATTTCTTTCCGCCGTGCTCGATTCCAACCGAGTCTGCCGCGGCATTTGCGCCATGGATCTCCGCTCCATGGAAGTTCGAACCTTCCCCGCCGACGCTATCATCATTGCCACCGGGGGGAACGGCGCTATTTTCGGCAGATCGACCAATTCAGTGGTGTGTACGGGCTCGGCACAATCGGCGCTCTATCAGCAGGGATGCTATTACGCCAACGGCGAGTTCATTCAGGTCCATCCCACTTGCATTCCCGGCGAAGACAAGCTGCGCCTGATGTCCGAGTCCGCCCGCGGAGAAGGTGGACGCGTCTGGGTCCCCAAGACTCCGGGCGACAAGCGAGAGCCGAAGGCGATCCCGGAAAAAGACCGGTGGTATTTTCTCGAAGAGTGGTATCCGAAATACGGCAACCTGGTGCCGCGGGATATCGCCACCCGGGCCATCCACAAGGTCGTGTACGAGCACAACCTCGGCATCGACGGCAAGCCGATGGTCTATCTCGACCTCACCCACATCGATCGCAAGATTCTCGATCGCAAGCTTGAAGGCATTCTGGAAATTTACGAGAAGTTCGTTGGCGACGACCCGCGCGACACTCCCATGAAGATCTTTCCCGGGATGCACTACACGATGGGTGGCCTGTGGGTTGATTTCACACAAGCGACGAACATTCCCGGCATTTACGCGGCAGGCGAATGCGAGTATCAATACCATGGAGCCAATCGCCTCGGCGCCAATTCCCTGGTTTCGTGCATCTTTGGAGGATTCGTCGCCGGGCCTGCGGCTGTGAACTACGCCCGTAACCTCAAAGTCGCGCCGAGCAACGGCTTTTTCGATATCGAGCGCAGGCGACAGGAAGAAAACAACGCCACGTTGATGAAAGCGGACGGCGCCGAAAATCCCTTCAAACTCTGGCGCGAATTGGGCGACCTCATGACGAAGAACGTCACCGTCATCCGCTACAACAAGAACCTGCAAGAAACCGACGCCGAAGTGTGCAAACTGCTGGAGCGCTTCCGCCACATTAACCTCAGCGATCGCACGCAGTGGGCGAACACATCGGTGGTCTTCGCGCGGCAACTCTACAACATGCTGCAACTGGGACGTGTGATCGCCCAGGGCGCCGGCCTGCGCGACGAATCCCGTGGCGCACACTACAAGCCAGATTTTCCCGAGCGCGACGACAAAAACTGGCTGAAAACCACGAAAGCAACGTTCGCCCCAGACGCTGACGAACCCAAGTTTGAATTCGAGCCGATAGACGTCTCGCTGATCACGCCGCGCCCAAGAAGATACGACGCTGTGAAATAACACACATGGGTACAGCCGCCCTCGGCTGTCCTGCCGAACAAAGCTCGGCAGAGGATTTAAAGCTAAAGGCTAAGAGCTAAAAGCTAAAAATGTCCGACAAAAAGACTGTACTCTTCAAAATCAAGCGCCAGCCGAACCCCAACGTCCGGCCGCACTGGGAAGAATTCGAACTCCCGTGGCACTCGGGTATGAACGTGATCTCGTCGCTCATGGAGATCGCCGCTAACCCAGTCACCCGTGATGGCAAAGCCACCACCCCCATTACCTACGACTCCAACTGCCTCGAGGAAGTTTGCGGCTCCTGCGCCATGCTGATCAATGGACGCGCCCTCATGGCCTGCTCCGCTCTCGTCGACAAGCTCGAACAACCCATCCGACTCGAGCCGTTCTCCAAATTTCCCGTGGTTCGCGACCTGGCGGTCGACCGCAGCGTCCTATTCGAGAATCTCAAAGCAGTAAAAGCTTGGGTCCCAATTGACGGCAGCTACGACCTCGGATCCGGCCCCCGCACGACCATGGAGGAGCAGGAAGAGGCCTATCCTCTTTCCCGATGCATCTCCTGCTGCTGTTGCATGGAAGCCTGTCCCCAGTTCAACGAGGACACGGGCTTCGTAGGCGCAGCCACGATTTCCCAGGTCCGCCTGTTCAACACCCATCCCACCGGGGCCGCCCTGAAACGCGAGCGCCTGGTTGCATTAATGGGGGACGGCGGCATTCAGGAATGCGGCTACGCCCAGAACTGCGTCGAGGTCTGCCCCAAGGACATCCCCCTAACCCGCTCCATAGCTGAGGTCGGCGGCGATGTCATGAAACAAGCCATCGGCGATTTGTTTAGAAAATAACGACTCGTCCGTAACACCACTAAGGTGGGGTGTCGGGAACTGTCACCTCGGCACCGCACTTTGTCATTCAAAAGGGTCAGAAGGCCCGTAAATAGGGCTTTTCGACCCGTAACCTCTTGTAAATTACTTACCCCGGGATTGGCATCCCGGTTGCTTCTACATAAAGCGGTTGCCACGGGCGCGCCGTTAGCGCGAGTTCAGTAACCAAGGGTAACGCCCGGGGGGCTCTTCAGAGCCACTCCGGGCTTAAAAAAAGCCCTTGTTTTTGTGCAGCCGCGGTTTAGAATACGCGCCTGTCTCAAGCGCCCTGAGACACTGGCGAAGAAAAAGTTCGAGGCCACTTCGTGAAACGTAGGATTCCAATTGCGACACTTTTGTTTTTGCTGGCTGCCGCCTGTGCGCCGGCTTTCGCTCTGCACAGTTACGTAGCGCCGCGTCGCACTCGCCGGGTCCGTCGCGCTCACCTTCGCCGCCTCCGCTGGAATCCAGTTTTTCGTCCTTCGCGCGAATCGCTGCTGCTGCAGAATCACGAAATCGACCGCATGGATTTGCCCCGCATTCAGGACGACGCTGAACTGGAGCAACTGAAAGCCAGCGAAGACCTGGTTCCGATTGTGGCCGGTCCCACATTGCGCTTCGATCCACGTCTTGATCCTGATCGCCGCTATTGCCGTCCCTGGACGCGTGAATTCCTCGATGATCTGAGCCAGGCGTACTACAAGGAATTTCGCACTTCGATCCAGGTCAATTCCGCGGTGCGGACGGTGAAGATCCAGAAGAAGCTCCGCCGCCATAATCGCAATGCGGCTCCGGCGGAAGGCGAGATTGCTTCTTCCCATCTGGCCGGCATCACTGTAGATATTCAGCGGCGCGGTCTGAGCCGGGAACAGCTCAAGTGGGTGCAGGACTACATGCGGCCTCTGAAGGACCAAGGCCTGATCGAGCCCGAAGAAGAACGCCATCAATGGGTCTTCCACGTAATGGTCTCGGGACGCTACACCGACTGGCGCGAATCCATGATGCTGGCCGGCGAGCAACCGATTCCCACAACTTCCGAAGCCGCCGAACTTCCGCTGCAGTAACCGCCACCGCACTCCGCACCCAACTAATCTTGTCATCCCGTGCGAAGTCGAGGGACCTTGTGTTTCCCGTTGCATAAAATTCGTCGCCGACCACGACCAGTCATTAGCTTTTTTCAAACTCTAGGATAGAATCGTACTTCGCAGTCATCACAACCCACGTAGGGGCAGATGTCCTCATCTGCCCGGCCGGGCGAAACCCGGCCCCAGGAGCCTCGATGCGACATTGCCTTTCAATCTGTTTGCTGATTGCGGCAGCGTTTTCGGCAGGATGGTCACAGACCACGCCTGCGGCAAGGACTACACCGGCAAAGAAGCCGGCCGCAGCGGCCACCGCTGCCAAACCGGCGGCTACAACATCAGCCCAGCCCACGGCGATCATTGAGACCACGGCCGGCAAGCTGACCTGCACTCTGTTCCCCGACGTAGCGCCCCTTGGCGTGGCCAACTTTATGGGCTTGGCCCAGGGCACCAAGGACTGGACCAATCCCATCTCGCACGCCAAGAAGCACGGTGTCCCGCTCTATGACGGCACCATCTTCCACCGCGTAATTCCGGACTTCATGATTCAGGGCGGCGATCCCGCCGGCAGCGGCAGTGGAGATGTTGGTTTTGAATTCAAGAACGAAACCTCCCCAACCCTGAAGTTCGACCGCCCCGGACGGATGGCCTACGCCAACGCCGGCCCCGGCACCAACGGCTCGCAGTTTTTCATCACCGAAGTTCCCTACCCCAGCTTGAATGGCGGATACACCCTCTTCGGTCAATGCGACGAGGCCAGCATCGCCCTGGTAAAGCAGATTGCGCGCATGGGCCGCGATGCCAACGACCGCCCCTATCGCCCGGTCAAAATCATTCACATCGTCATCACCAAGGGCGGAGCCCCGGCAGCCAAGCCCTCGGCGGGAACCGCATCCAAGCCAGCTGCCAAGCCGGCAGTCAAGAAACCAGCCGCACCCAAAACCGCACCACAGTAGCGCCGGCGTCCCGCCGGCTGTCGCGAGGGCATCTTGCCCTCGCACCTGAAAACGAAAGGAATCCAATGGCTCGTCAACCCGGTACATACGCCATCTTTAATACCAGCGAAGGCACCATCGTCTGCCGTCTCTTCGAAAAAGAAGCGCCCAAGACCGTAGCCAACTTTATCGACCTCGCCGAAGGCAAACGCGAGTGGACCCACCCGGTAAGCCGCAAGAAGAGCAAGGACCGCCTCTACGACGGCACCATCTTCCATCGTGTGATTCCCGATTTCATGATCCAGGGCGGAGACCCCGCTGGCACAGGCTTCGGCGGCCCCGGCTACCAGTTCGAGGATGAAACCAAGGGCACACCCCACAGCTTCGACAAACCGGGCAAGCTGGCCATGGCCAATTCCGGCCCCAACACCAACGGTTCGCAGTTCTTCATCACCATTGCGCCCACGCAATGGCTCACCGGCAAGCACACCATTTTTGGAGAAGTAGTAGAAGGCTACGAGGTGGCAGAAAAAATAGTAGCCACCCCGCGCAACCGCCAGGACAAGCCGCTGAAAGACGCGGTGGTGAAATCGGTAGTGATTGAAAGGGTGTGATTGCAGTTTGCAATCACCGATTCGTCATGATGGGAACATCGGCGCAGCGAATGATGTGCTCGTCGGCAGTCACCAAGGTCAGCCCGAATACCTTTGCGGTGGCTACCAGAAAATGATCTCCGGGATCGCCGTGCGTGAGATTCAGCTTTGGAATCTCCAATGCCACGTCGATGGTCAGGGTCGCCTCGTTCATCGGCCGGATTTCGAGTGCTCTTCTGGTCCAGGTCTCGACCTCCATTCCCTCCAGTTCGATTCTCCTTTTACGGTATAAGAACTGCACCTCCCAGACGCTAATCGGAGAGAGCCAGAGTTCATTTTCCGTATTCGTCAGTTCCCTTACCACACGAGGGGCAAGGCGCCTGGGGTCACCGACGCTCCAAATCCATATGTGGGTATCCAGCAACAGGTTCATTCGCGCGATGCTTCCCAATCGTGGTCGCTGCTTATCGGACCAACGATGTCGCCGACAATCCGGATCGTCCCTTCCATGCAACCCAACCAGTTTTTGGGACTCTTTTTAGGAGTGGGAGGCACGATTTCCGCTACGGGCTGGCCAAAGCGCGTGATCCGGATCGGCGTACGCGTCTTGCGTACCTGCTCGAGCATGCCCAGGCACTTGGCCTTAAACTCGGAGATGGCAACTTCCTTCATTCTGTGTTTATACCATGGTCAACGACCATGGTCAATCCAGCAAAAATAGCGGCAGGGCGTCAGCTTGAAATTTCATCCACGGACACAATATCGGAAGCTCGGATGGTGTATGCGGAATCGGCCTGCCCTTTATATTGCTCCGGGCTATCAGTGTGAATGATGTCCACCATGATGTCCCCGTACTCGGCATCGACAAATGCGATCTTTACGGTAGCAACTTCACCGTCGTGAAGACTAAGAATGACAGTTTTATCCTGATACGGTAAGAGTTCTTCGACTGTCATAAATCTCAGTTTGACTTTGAGGCACTATCTAAATGGCACTATTTCTTGCCGCCGGATCAAACTCCGATCACCGCCACCAACTCCTTAACCGCAGCCGCGCTCTTATCCAGCGCGGCTTGCTCGTCGGGGGTAAGCTTGATTTGAATAATCTGTTCCAACCCCTTCGCTCCCAGCTTGCAAGGCACGCCCACATACAACCCAGAGATCCTGTACTCGCCCTGAAGATAGGCGGCACAAGGCAAAATCTTCTTCTTGTCTTTAAGGATCGCCTCCACCATCTCAGTCACCGCCGCTGAAGGTGCGTAGTAAGCGGACCCGGTCTTCAAGTACTTCACAATCTCGGCGCCGCCATCCCGGGTGCGCTGCACCAGTCGCTCCACGGTCGCGGCATCCATCAATTCAGTAATCGGAATCCCCGCCACGGTGGAATATCGCGGCAAAGGGACCATGGTGTCGCCATGCCCGCCCAGCACAAATGCAGTCACATTCTCTACGCTGACTTTCAATTCCTGCGCGATAAACGTTCGAAAGCGCGCCGAGTCCAGCACCCCTGCCATCCCGATCACCCGCTCGCGTGGGAACCCGCTCATCTTGTAAGCCGCCTGCGCCATGGCATCCAGGGGATTCGAGACAATAACCAGAATGCAGTTCGGCGAGTACTGCACCACCTTGCCCACAACGTCCTTCATGATCTTGTGGTTGGTGTTGAGCAAATCGTCGCGGCTCATCCCCGGCTTGCGCGGGATGCCCGCCGTAATCACCACGACGTCGGAGTTTGCGGTATCGGCGTAATCCTGGGTGCCGACCACGGACGAGTCACGCTTCTCGATCGGCATGGCCTCCAGCAGATCTAACCCTTTGCCCTGCGGCACGCCTTCGATGATGTCGATCAGCACGACATCCGCCAACTCCTTGGCGACAATCCAGTGAGCCGCCGTAGCACCCACGTTTCCCGAACCCACGATCGTGACTTTCCTGCGCATGAATAGTCCCTTTCTACAATCTTTAACCACCAAGGACAAGGAAGGACCATAAAGGAATTCCTTCGTGTACCGGAACCTGCCCTGAGCGAGGTCGAAGGCTGTCCTTGGTGGTTGATGCCTTTCAGTCAGCAGCGGTCAATATTCCCGCACCCATGTTTTCGATGATGTAGTTCGCGAACTCGCTGGTCTTGACCTTGGTAGCGCCTTCCATCAGCCGCTCAAAGTCGTAGGTAACTTTCTTCTGCTCGATGGTACGTTCCAGCCCGTTCTCCACCAGGTCGGCCGCTTCATTCCACCCCAAAAAGCGCAGCATCATCACTCCGGAGAGAATTACCGACCCCGGATTAATGACATCTTTGTCTGCGTACTTGGGCGCAGTTCCGTGGGTGGCTTCAAAACACGCGTAACCATCTCCAACATTAGCGCCCGGAGCGATGCCCAGCCCACCCACCTGAGCCGCACAAGCGTCCGAAATGTAATCGCCGTTCAGGTTGGGACAGGCCAGCACGGAGTATTCGTCTGCCCGAGTTACGACCTGCTGGAAGATGGAATCGGCAATCCGGTCGTTGATCATGAGCTTCTTCTTCCACGCTCCCTTGCCATGAGTGGCAAAGATCGTTTCCAGAACGTTCTCCACTTCCTTGTAGACCGATTGCCGGAAGTCTTCTGTGCCAAACTCCATGCCTGGCTCTACCAGCGCGGCATTGTGTTCGATCGAAATGTTGGGGTCTTTATCTTTGTTGCCGAGAATCCAGCTTTCGCGCTCGGTCACCACCTGGTTGCGAAACTCTTCGGTCGCCAGCTCATACCCCCACTTGCGGAAGGCTCCCTCGGTAAATTTTTGTATGTTTCCCTTGTGCACCAGGGTCACGCTCTTGCGCCCGCTCTCCAGCGCGAACTTGATCGCCATCCGCACCAGTCGCTTGGTTCCGGTGATCGAGATGGGCTTGATCCCCACGCCAGAATCGAGTCTAACTTGCTTCTTGCCACCCTTCAGCATGTCTTTGTTCAAGAACTCGATCAGTCGCGCGGCCTCCGGCGTCCCTTGCTCCCACTCGATTCCGGCATAGACGTCTTCCGTATTTTCACGATAGATCACCACATCCATACGTTCGGGATGCTTCACCGGTGATGGCACACCCTTGTAGTATTTCACCGGCCGCACGCAGCAATACAAATCCATAATCTGCCGCAACGCCACATTCAGCGAGCGAATACCGCCCCCGACGGGCGTGGTCAGCGGCCCTTTGATCGCCACCCGAAATTCACGAATGGCAGCGACGCTGTCATCCGGCAGCCAGGTGTTGAAGTTCGCCATCGCCTTCTCGCCCGCGAACACCTCATACCAAACGATCCGCCGCTTGCCCTTGTAAGCCTTCTCGACCGCCGCGTCGAACACTCGCACCGAAGCCTTCCAGATGTCCCGCCCGGTCCCGTCACCTTCAATAAAAGGCACAATCGGATTGTCCGGAACTTGATAAGTGCCGTGGCTGTAGGTAATCCGCGCGCCATTAGCCGGCACCGGCACCCCGTTATATGAAGCCGCCATTAAACCCTCCGCCCTTGATGGCTAAACGATTGATGGTTGAAACCGACTATTATAAAGCACCCCCAGCCACGTAGGAGCAGGCGCCCTCGTCCGCCCAGCCGAGCAACGCTCGGCACTCCCGCTACAATGCAAACATGTTCCACGATTTCTCTTATGGCCGAACTTCTGTTCTGGCCCTATTTTTCGCAATTTGCTGCTTGGCTACCTCATCGGTCGAAGCACAGCAATCCACTCAGCCGAGTCCCAGTCAAGCTTCCTCGACGGCCTCGGTTCCCGATGCCCCTTCTCAAAGCCAACCTCACGCCTTCTGGGACCGCACCAACATTCTCCTGTTCTCCGGCGTCGCCGTCTTCCGCGGGCTCGACTACGCTTCCACCCGAAACTTCCTGGCCCGCGGCCGCGAAGAAGTTCTGATCCCCGACGACATCGTCAACAACTCCGCTGCATTCGCCAGCCTGGAAGCAGCCGGTACGCTTACTTCCGTGGGTCTCTCGTACCTCTTGCATCGCACCGGACACCACAAGCTCGAACGCTGGCTCTCCATCGGCCACATCAGCGTCACCGGCTTCGGCGTCGTAAGAAACTACTCGCTGAGATCCAAACACTAGACCCGTCGTTGGTCCTTGGTCGATAGTCCTGTCTCACCGCAGCCGCAGTGGCCGATGGCTAGCGACTATCGGCCAACGACCAGCAGGCTTATACTGTCAGCAAGCACGGCCAGGAGCCTTTCATGACCCGGTTCTGTCCCCTCCCAGCACTCTGCATGTTCGCAATCTTGCTGCTGCCGTCCACCAGCTTTGCATTAGAAACCAGTCCCGACCGCTTCCAGATGAATCATGACATCCACATCCAGTCCGACGAAAAAGTCGGCGATGTTACCTGCATTGGCTGCTCTGTCTATGTCCGCGGACAGGTATCGGGTGACGTCACGACGATTGCCGGAAGCGTGATCGCAGAACCGGGCGCCTCAATCGCGGGGGACGTTACCACCGTCGGCGGCAATGCCCGAGTCGAGAGTGGCAGTCAGGTGGCGGGTGATCTGACTGCGATTGGCGGAGACCTCCGCCGCGACCCCCAGGCCAGCGTGGCCGGTAATGTCACTACCATGGGAGGACACGGATGGGTGTTTCTGATCTTCCTGCTGCCCTTGGTCATCCTCGGCGGCATGATCGCGCTAATCGTCTGGCTGATCCAACGCAGCCGGCGCCCCGCCCCGGTTCCCGCCTACACCCTCCACCGGAACTGAGAGGCTCATGTGGTCGTGTGGTCGCGGAGCGACTCGCCCGGGTGCCGGGAACTAGACCAGACCTCGGCCTCCCGGGCATGGCTGGAACACTTTCACCGATTTCTGATTCCAACGGAGACCGCGGGCGAGGTCGCCCGCGACCACACGTGACTACTCACTCAGAACCTTCTCATAGATCGCCCGCACCTTTTCGAACGTCCCGTCCAACTCACTCTCCAACCTGTCCGGAAACTGGCGTTCCAGAATTTGCCCGGTAAGCTTGTCCGCGACTTTTCGTCCGTGCTCGATCGCCGGCAGCCACTTGATCGGCCGCCCCACCACCAGCCGCGCCACGTGCTCCACCGTGCGCAACAATTCGGCAGCATGGTCGAGTATGCCGGCGTCGCTCTTGTCGAGGACACCTGAACCCACACAGCGCCACAGCCGGTCGCGCAGGCTTCCCCGCTTGTCCACCACGGCATGCTTCACCAGCAGAAAGCTGGTGATGAAATCAATGTCATAGATCGCCCCGGGCGAATACTTGAAACTCTTTCCCGGAGCTTCCGCGACTTCCAGCTTCGTCCTCATTTCACGTACCGCATGCGGGAAGCCGGCATCGGCCGCGAACCTCTCAAATAGCGTCTTCAGCGCTGCAATGGCGCGTTCACCCAGGGTTTGTGAGCCCGCCAGAAATCGCATCTTGGTATACATCAGGGCTTCCCAGGGCTGGGCTTCGTGCGCGAAATACGCCGTCAACTGCGTCGGACTGGAGAGCAGTTCGCCTTCTCCGCCCCGTGGCCGCAAACGCGCGTCCAGGGAAAACACGGTCCCGTCCCGGGTGTAAGCCGACAGAACATGCATCATCTTTTCGGCACTCCTGGTGAGTGCGCTCCTGTCGTCGTCTTCGCCACACACGAACAGGACATCGGCATCCGACAACAAATCAAATTCGCCGCTGCCCAGTCTGCCCAGTGCCATGACCGCCAGCCCGTCTGCATCAGCCAGGCGGACCGCCGTCGCCATCACATCTTCGGCCGCCGCGGTGGTCGCTGCGAAGGATTCGTAGACATCGCGCAACTCGATAACGTCTCGCGCTCCCACGACAAAAGCGCGGTGCCTGAAATGCTGGCGCAGCAAAGCCACCTTTTCCGCCTGCGTCGCACGTGAGTCGGCCAGGTATGCAAACACGGGATCTCGAGCCGTCTCCGCCAGACCCAAAGATTTCTCGAATAGATATCTGCCACCGGTTGGCGGAGCGACTTCGTCCAACTCCGCTAGGGTGACAATTTCCTCGGGATGCCGAATCAGGATCTCGCTCAGATAGTCGCTGGTTTCAAACAGGGCCAGGGCCCGGCCCACAGCCTCCTGATTTCGCAGCACGCCCGCATAGCGCTGCGAACTACTGAAGGCTGAACTCAGGAAGCGGTAAAAATTCTTTCGGGCCTGCGGATTCAGGTCCCGCCGGTTCGCAATTTCGTACAGCGCCGGGGCGTCGGTTGCCAGGCGTTCTACGATCTGCTGGCTGGAGGGGTCCGATGTCGCCGGTTCGAGAGCGCTGAGCAGCTTGAATTCCGCGCCGGGAAGCTGCTGCCGCCCGCGCGTCTGCTGCTGATAAATGATGCGCTGGTAAATCTCCGCTACCGCCGCCATGCGCCGCCGCACCAGGGAAGCCAGATCACCCGACCGGTACTCCCCCGGCGCGTAACCTTCCATGGCGCGCTGCAGAACACGGCGATCGGACTCCGAACTCGGCAACCGGTGCGTCTGCTGGCCCTCGCGCAATTGCAACCGATGCTCCAGATGCCGCAGGAATTCATAGGCGCTGGTCAGATCATGAAATTCCTTGCCGCTGATGTGGCCTTTATCGTGCAACTTGTGCAACGAGAACAGCGTTCCCCCGGACCGCAGCCACGGCTCAGCGCCGCCGTAAACGCGCTGCAGGCACTGCACCAGAAATTCAATATCGCGGATCCCCCCGCGATCGATCTTCACATCGATGATTGCTTCCGGCTCCCCCAACATTTTTCCCAGCTGGCGTCGCTTCTGCATCTTCTCCCGGGCCACCAGCGCCGTCTTGATCGCAGCAAAATTCACTTTCTCGGTGTAGACATCAGGCTGCACCGCGCGGATAAACTCCCGCGCCAAACCCGTGTCTCCCGCCGTCTGCCGGACCTTGATCAGCGCCTGGCGCTCCCAGTCGTGCGCAGTCTCGGAGTAATAAGCCAAGGCCTGCGACAGCCGGATAGCTAACTCCCCTTCCCCACCCTGCGGCCGGAGTCGTAAGTCGATCCGGAATACCGGCCCTTCCCGCGTGACCCGCGAAAGGATCTCGGTCGTATGCTGGGCCAGCCGAATGAAATATTCGCGATTGGAAACCGCCGTCCGGGGCGGTTCCTCGCCATCTCCGTAAATGCACATCAGGTCCACGTCCGAGCTGTAATTCAGCTCGTTCCCCCCCAGCTTGCCCAACGCGAGGACGGCGAACGGCGTATCCACCAACCGCCCCAGTGCGTCCAGATGCTGCGGCGTCCCATGACGCCGCTGCAATTTACTGTCCGCCTCGCGGAGCGCTGCCTCGATCAGCACATCCGCCAGCGCCGAGATTTCCGCCGTGGTTTCCGCCAGGGGCGCGATCTTCAGCACGTCGCGCAGCATGATGCGGACATACTCACGCCGCTTGAACCGCGCCAGGGATAGGGCAACATCGCTCTCGGACGAACGGGCGCGGAAGCGCGCCAGGCTTTCATGAAATTCTTCCGAGGAAAAACTGCGGTCAAGATTCTTCTCCCGCAGAAAGGAGGCCAGCAGGTCCGGATTCTGGATCAGCGTATCCCCCAGAAACCGGCTGTGGCCAAAGACCACGATGGCGTAGTGCGCCAGAAAATTATGCTGGTCGAGCAACCGCACGACTTCGGAAGACTCGATCAGCCGGTCAAACAAGAGCAGGGCGCCATCCGGATCAGGAGCTTCCCCGAGCAACCCAGGCAAGGCCGAAGCCAGCCCAGGCGAGAGCCCGGCCCGAACTCGCTCCAAATTCAGCTTGGCACCTTCAGGATTTCGAAAAGACGGGTAAGCAGCACTGTCTGTGTGGGGGCGGGTCTCCGACCCGCCCAGGCCGGACAAAGCCCGGCCATTTTCCCCCGGGGTACCAGCCCCGGTCAGCTCAATTGGCAGTTTCGATGGAGGCAAGACTCTCGGCTCGGATTGTCAGCATACCCTCAATACCGCCTCGTCCCGAAATATTTCCGCACCCCGATCGTGTTGTAGCGGCCCCAAGGGCCGTTGGGCCCAAGATCTGCCGGCCCCAGGTTCCGGTCCCGCGCGCCAAAGCGAGTAATGAGGAAATGCTGCGTCCAGCGCACTTCGAATCCCTTCCCCAGGAAGAGTCCACCGCCCCATGAGTTCTCCAACCCGATCGGGGCCATGGACCAGGTGTAGAGGGTCTGCGGTAGGTTCCTGCCGAACAGGAACCTGGGCTCTCCAAAGACGAAAAATCTGCGGAATTCTCCCCGGCCGAAGGGACGCGCTTCCACATATCCGGAGGCCATGTAGCGCGCGAAAGCATTGCACGGACTGTTCACTCCGCCTGATATGCCGGCGTCAGCCCGGCACAGATTGGGGTCGATTTCATTGTGCGGAGGCGCAAGATCGAACTGCCCGTATCCCCAAAAGGTGTCGCGAGGAAGGAACGTTCGATCTGAGGTTTCATGGCTGGTGACGGGCAGAGCCGCATCGACTTGTGCCGATACCGTAGCCGGCACGATTAGACATACAAACATCCATAGCAGCGCCCGCTTCATGAGGCCTCCGCAAGTTTTTCCTAGTGCGTTACTCTTTACAAAGAGCAGGCTGGTTCCGATGCGGCTGGTCGTTCTCGGACCCCGCCGGTATGGCTGGCGCAACTCCCCGCGGACTGCTTTTCTCCCCAAAAACCGTTTAGTGCGCGGGCGCCACATTGTACCCCGGGTCGGCGAAAGTTTGAGGAAGGTTTGTGAATCGGCCTATGTCCTATTCTGGTGCGATGCGATTTGATCCTCAGGACAAGATTTTGATGGGGTTCGATTTGTCAGCTCGCGGGACCGAAGCCGACCGGACGACCCGCCCGCGACATGAACACCGGTTGCGCTGGAAATCACGCTCCGGTATCCTCACGCTAATTCATTCGGACGTTCAGCAGGTCAAAGGAGTTCTCATGAAGGCTGCGCGCAATGGAAGTGTCCGCACATCTCTGGTACTGGGACTGGTGATCATTATGGCTGGATCCGCCGTGGCCGCGAACATCTACGACTTCACCCTGCCCTCGATCGACGGCAAGCCCATGCCGCTGGCGGAATTCAAAGGCAAGGTTGTCCTGGTAGTCAACGTCGCCAGCCGCTGTGGCTACACGCCGCAGTACAGCGCGTTGGAGTCTTTGTATGAGAAGTACAAGAACCAGGGCTTCGTCATCGTCGGATTCCCTGCCAACAACTTTGGCGCCCAGGAACCCGGCACCAACGAGGAAATCAAAACCTTCTGTTCCCGAAAGTACAACGTAACATTTCCGATGTATAGCAAAGTGTCTGTTAAGGGCGATGACCAGACCCCGCTTTACCAATACCTCACCAAGCAAACTGGTCCGTCGATCGCGGGCGATATCAAGTGGAACTTCACAAAATTTCTGGTAGACCGCAACGGTAACGTGGTCGAGCGCTTCGAATCCGCCGTCACTCCCGATTCGAAAGAAGTGGTCTCCGCGGTCGAAAAGCAGTTGAGCCAGAAGTAGTCAACCTATCACCTGCCAACCGCGACGCGAATTTCAGCATGCAAAGCCCCCGTTGTCTACGTAAATTCATATCAAATTTTTCTATTCCTCCAACAACTAGAATCAATGGCGAGGCTAAGTCTCGATATAAGTTAAGGATACGTTTGGCCCGCGTATTGCTACGACAGACTGCATCGGGGGGTGAACAATGCCACAGGAGGTCTCTATCTCCTACCAAGCGGTCAAGAGCAAAGTCTACAAGCTGGTTGACGCAATGGTCGAAGGCGACAAGAACCCAGTAGAGGTTCAAGAATCGATTCGGCGCTGGTGGAAGCTGATTCATCCTTCTGATCGCGCCGTAGCTCAAAAATATCTCCTCATGGTGCTGGAAAAATCCAATTCAACCTTGGGAGCCATCGTACTCGGTCTCCCGGATTCCCAGGAAGTGAAGGCCGTCCGAAGCTTGGATGTCGAACGAATTCCCACGCGGACCGACCGAACTGCGATCAGCAGCCTGGTCTAAAACATCTCCGAAACAAAAGGCCCGGCCAAAGCCGGGCCTTTTTTGTTTCCGCAACCCCCTCCCACCCTTGTCATCCCAACCGGAGCGCACCGCAGCAAGCGTAGTGGAGGGACCTTGTGCTTGCTTGAAGAGCTAACGCTAGGATGCTAGTCGCGGGCCAGTGCGTAGCTACCGCATATTCCGTAGGAAGTCGTCCAACGCGCCCGTGGCGGTCGCCATTGACCACCAGGTTCCTCCACTCCGCTTGCTGCACGCTCCGGTCGGGATGACAAGGGGTGATGGCGACTGAGGGCTAAATATCGTAGTAAAGCGCAAACTCATACGGATGCGGCCGCAACCTCACTGCATCAACTTCCTTGGTTCGCTTGTACTCCACATACGTGCTCAACAGTTCCTCGGTAAACACATCGCCCTTCAGCAGAAACGCGTGGTCCCGCTCCAGAGCGTCAAGCGCATCCTCCAGCGAGCCCGGCATGGATGGCACCTTGGCCAGCTCTTCTGGCCCCAGGTCATATATGTCTTTGTCCAACGGCTGCCCTGGATCCATCTTGTTCTCAATGCCGTCGAGCCCAGCCATCATCATCGCCGCAAATGCCATATAGGGATTGCAACTAGGGTCCGGCGGACGGAACTCCACTCGCTTGGCCTTAGGCGAAGCCGAATACATCGGAATACGGCATGCTGCCGAACGGTTTCGCCGCGAGTAGGCCAGGTTCACTGGCGCTTCGAATCCCGGCACCAGGCGTTTATAAGAATTGGTGGTCGGTGCGATGATCGCCGCCAACGCCGGCCCGTGCTTTATCAACCCTCCGATATACCAGAGCGCAATCTGCGATATGCCGGCATAGCCATCTCCGGCAAACAACGGCTTGCCGCCCTTCCACAACGATTGATGGGTGTGCATGCCGCTGCCGTTGTCGCCGTATATTGGCTTGGGCATGAAGGTCACGGTCTTGCCGTACTGGTTGGCCACATTCTTGACAATATATTTATAGAGCATCATGTGATCCGCCGAGCGCACCAGCGAATCGAACTTCAAATCGATTTCAGTTTGTCCCCCGGTCGCCACTTCGTGATGGTGGCACTCCACCTCGAGATCGCAGTTCTGCATGGTCATGACCATTTCGGTGCGCAAGTCCTGGTAGTGGTCGGTAGGAGGTACGGGGAAATATCCTTCCTTGTACCGCGGACGGTACCCCTGGTTGTTCTCCACTCGCCCCGAATTCCACCGTCCTTCTTCGGCGTCGATAAAGTAAAAGCCGTGTTGCTCGCGCTGGTCAAAGCGTACGTTGTCGAAGATAAAGAACTCGGCCTCGGCCCCGAAATAGGCGGTGTCTGCCAGTCCGGTCGAGCTCAGATACATTTCCGCTTTCTTCGCAATGTAGCGCGGGTCGCGGTCATAGCGCTGCTTGGTAACCGGGTCCACCACGTCGCACACCATCACCAGCGTCGGTACTTCGGTGAACGGATCGAGAATGAAACTGTTCGGGTCCGGCATCAAAAGCATGTCGCTCTCGTGAATCGCCGCCCAGCCCCGAATGGACGAACCGTCCATGCCATACCCTTCGTCGAACGAAGTCTCGCTCAACTGATCAATCGGATAAGACACGTGGTGCTGCAGTCCCGGCAAATCGGTGAAGCGAAGATCTAACATCTTGACCCCGTTCTTCTTCACAAACTCCAGAACGGTTTTCGGGTCAGCCATGGATCGTTCCTTTCGAATCTCGCCCTGATCTCATTGCCGCGGCTTAAAGCGGCACCAGGTTTGAGGGCCGCGCTCCAGGGGCCGTGTTTTAAGGGAAGAGAGCGCGCCTGCTACAATCTCGCATTGTGCCAGCCGCACGTAACTTTATCCGCGTGTAGGCTGTGCAAGGAAATATATTGTTTTTATGGCTCGGATAACGAAGCTTTATGCCCGGCAGGGTTTAGTTTCAGACAGTTAGGCATGCAAAGAGCAGTTGGCAATTAGCCTCGTCTCAGTTGTAAGGCTGCTGAGATCCTAACCGACGGCCCGGGAGCGCCATGGCTAGATGCTAATTGCCAATTGCTGGCCCCTCCTATGGATTTCGAACAGCTAGAAACGTTCCTCCAAGTCGCGCGCTACAGCTCCTTCTCCCGCGCGGCGGAGAAGCGCTTCCGTACTCAGCCGGCCATCTCCTCCCAGATCCGGGCCCTCGAGGAAGAAGTCGGAGCCAAGCTGCTCGACCGCTCCGGCGGTAAGGTCTCGATCACCGCCTCCGGCAAGCTGTTCCAGAAATATGCTGAAGAAATTCTTGAGGCTCGCAAGGCTGTCCTGACTGCCATTGCCGAAACCGAACGCGTGCCTCGCGGGGAGATCATCGTAGGAGCCAATGAAGGCACCTGCCTGCACATCCTCCCTGAAGTCTTCGCCGAGTTCAAGAAGCAATACCCGGACGTGGCTGTCAACATCACGCGTGCCGATTACGGCAAGATTCTCGATTCGGTCATCGACAACTCGGTGGACTTCGGTTTCATGTCCATGCCCGTCGCCGACGCTCGGCTCACAGTCGTGCTGATCCATCGGGATGAACTCGTGGTCATCGCGCCTCCACAACACCCGCTGGCGAAATTGAAGTCCGCTCCCATCTGCGAGGTAGCGAAGTTCCCGCTGGTGATGCCCAAGGCTGGACACACCCGCGACGCGCTGGAGCAGCTCTTCCACGAATACAAGCTCAAGCCACAGTACGCCATGGAACTCGATTCCAGCGAGTTGCTGAAGCGCTTCATCGCCGCCGACGTAGGCGTAGGCTTCATCGCCCGCTCCAACGTGCAGGAAGACGTGCAGGCCAAAGTGCTGGTCGCCATTCCGATGGCAGAGACCACGATTCGCCGCGACCTGGCCCTGGTCTTCCGCAAAGACAAAGCCCTCAGCCGCGCCGCCCTCGCCTTCATCGACACTACGGTAAAGATAAAGAAGGTAGACCCGGTAGCAACCGCCCGCTAGCACTCGAAACCCACTACCATCGAACCACCACCGAACCACGTAGGCCCTGACGGCTCGTCCGGGCAGGCGAGCCAAGCTCGCCTAGATTTGCGCGTTGAGACTACCAGCGAAAATCGCGCGGAGCCTCACTCCGCGGGCGGGTGGAGGCGCCCGCCCCCTACGTGAGCGGTGGCGAATCCTGGGTTACCATCTAGTTATGAAACTGAAGTTGCCGCCCGGCACTTTTAAGGCTTATCTGTTCGACTGCGACGGCACCATCGCGGATTCGATGCCGCTTCACTACCTTGCCTGGAGCCGGGCTCTTTCGGAATGGAACTGCGAATTCAGGGAAGAGCTTTTCTATGCCTGGGGAGGCATGCCAGTAGCCGATATCATCTCGGCCCTTAATGCAAAGCACGGCCTGAACATGCCGCGGGAAGACGTTGCCCGGCGGAAGGAACAACTGTATTTCGAGATTCTGCCCCAGCTTAAGGCCGTCCCTGAAGTGCTGGAGCACATTGAAGCCAGGCACGGCCAGATTCCTTTCGCTGTTGTTTCAGGGAGCACGCGCGATTCCGTAACAGCCTCGCTCGAGACCCTGAATATCCTCGACCGCTTCCACACTCTGGTCTGCGCCGGAGACTATGTTAAGAGCAAACCCGACCCGGAGCCCTTTCTCATCGCCGCGGAGCGGCTGGGAATGGCGCCGGCAGACTGCCTGGTGTTCGAAGACACAGATATGGGCATACAAGCTGCGACAGCTGGCGGTATGGCCTCGGTGAAGATTCCTCAGCCGTGGCAGAGGCTTTCGCAAGATGAGTGAGGCAACGAACCACGTTGGCCGGGACGCCCTCATCCTTCACATGGCGTGACTCGTTCGAGATCGAGCGTCAGTGCTCATCCATGGTGGAAGGCGTACCGTCCGACCACTTGGCGACGGCAATCAGAAACACGGTGTGGCGCTCCAGGGTGTCCGTAAATGCCACAACCACCGGCGAACCCGGCAAGCCTACGCCCCAACTTGCAGGCTCCGTCAGCGGAACGAAGAACATCAGATGTGGACGCCAGTGCCCGTCACGGTCGCTCAAGTACCCTTGCTTGGACAACATATAGCACATTGCGCCGGGTTCCAGCGCCGGCAGTTCCTTTCTATCGAGAGCGGTACCGAGATCCGCGAATATCTGAGATTTGGATCGCCCCGCCAAGACCAGGTCGGTTCTCTTGCGGGTAAGTGGGACATTGAATCGCGCGGCGGGCGGGTTGAAGCAGACCGGAGCGCGCAGCTTGGGATTCCAGAAGTCGGGATCGTCGATTCCGGCGGCCCATGAGCGCCACACCATGCACACGAAACCGTTTTTGCCTTTCAGCACGGTTTCGTAACCGTGGCGTCCGAGGACCATGACCTCGGCATCCTGCGAGATGGATTCCGGAGCAGCGCTGCGCGCCAACGCTATTTCGGCGTTCCGGTCAGGAATAAGGTATTGGTTAAGCGGGGCCATGGTTGGGTAGGGCGTTTTGACGTCCTCAGCTTGCGCGTGCCGCGCCGCGCCGAGCACGACAACCAGCGCGAAGCTTCTTAATGCAACCGCCCTGAGAATCTTTCGCTGCATTGGTTTCTCCTGAGATGCGGGATCCTTACTCGTAATACTAGTCGCATGGCCCGTCATGTTTTGCGGCTCCGAGCCGCTTGGCAATATACGTTGATATCAATATAAACTGGCAAATCTTTCGTTGTGTTCATCCGTTCAAATTCGCTTCAGGGTGTTCAGCACTTTCCATAACCGTATTGGGGAAGAGTAGTCCATCCCTACGTGTTCGGTGCTCGATCTTGGGTTAGAATCCTCCCAGTGAAACAAATCCTTCTGCCCTTTCTGTGGCTATGCGCTTCCCTGCTCTCAGCCCAGACCCGCAAGCCTCCCAGGCCCGTCTCGTCTTCTGCCTCCAAACTAATCTCCATCCGGGTTACAGGCTCGACGCGCTATACGCCAGCCCAGCTCGCCGCCGCCACCGGCTTGCAAATCGGCCAGGTTGTCACCGATGATGACTTCAAAGAAGTGAGCCGGCACTTGGGCGAAACCGGCGCTTTCAACAACGTTGCCTACACCTTCCAGTTCAATCCCGAGGGCATAAGACTCGACGTGCAAGTTACGGACAGCGCGACCTTTGTGCCCGTCCGCTTCGAGAATTTCGTCTGGCTTTCGGATCAGGAATTGCGCCAGAAGCTCAGCGCCCGCGAGCCTCTTTTCCAGGACCAGCTCCCGGTCAGCGGCAACCTCGCCGACCAGGTTTCGGAGGCCCTGCAGGGTCTCGCTATCGAACGCAACTTGCACGGTCGCGTCGACTATCTGCGGGCCGGCCCGCAGGACGGTCCGATGGAAGCTTTCGAGTTCAGCATCACCGGTCAGCCGATTATCATTCGCAACATCGACTTCAGCGGCGCCAGCCCGATTGAGTTGCCCTTATTCGAGGCCGCTGCCCGGCGACTTTCCCGCCAGGACTACTCACGCAGCCGCCTCGTGCTTCAAGCCGAGAAGAATTTCCTGCCCGTCTTTCTTGAACACGGCTACCTCAAAGCCAAGGTTGCCGACCCCCAGCCCAAAGTTGTAGAAGAGACGCCCGACCAAACCTCGGTGGATGTCACGTTCGCAGTCACTCCCGGCCGGCAATACAAGGTCAGCGAAGTCCAACTGGCCGGATACACCAACGTGTTTCCGGTCGAACAGTTGCGGGAACTTATCCATTTGCAACCCGGTCAAACCGCGAACGCGATACAAACTGATCAGGACGTGGAAGCCCTAAAGAAGCTTTACGGAACCCGCGGCTATATGGGAGTCCAAATCCGCCCAATCCCCGACCTGAATGATGCCGACTCCACAGCAAAGTACGTCTTCGAGTTCAAAGAAGGCAGCATCTACAAGATGGGTGACCTCGAAGTTCGCGGTTTGGACAGCAAGGCCACCCAACGCATCGGGGCTGATTGGAAGCTGCTCCCTGGCCAGACCTATAATTCAGACTATCCCGGGCAGTTCCTGAAATCGATTGCCGGAACCTTCCCGGCTGACCAATGGAAAATCACGGTCCACGAGACTCCCGAAGACCAGGACAAGGTGGTAGACGTCTCACTACGTTTCGATACCATCAGGTAATAGGGTCTGCTTCGCGTACTTTACGGCACCTTTGCGCCTTTACGGTTAGTAGGGTTCCGACCTTAGCCGCTAATATTTAAGACAGCGCATCCTTTTCGCGGCATCTAAAAGAGAACTGTCGTCAGCCCGGAACACTAAGGAGAAGTTTTCTGATGAGTTCGACTCCGTCAAGATTTGTCGTGGCTCTCGCCTTTATGGGCCTAACCCTGGCCCCATTCTCCACTTTTGCCGCCAACAAGCCCCAAGCCTTCACCGGCAGAGTCAGCGACGCCATGTGCGGCGCCAACCACATGATGGGTGGCGAAGCATCCGAATGCACCCGCGTCTGCATTCGCAAGGGTTCAAAGTATGCTCTGGTCGTGGGCGACAAGGTCTATACCCTCGACACCAGCGACAAAACCACGCTAGACCAGCTCGACAAACTGGCTGACCAACGGGCCAAGGTGACCGGCGAGGCCAACGGCGATTCGATTGCCGTGCTTTCCGTGGCCGCAGCCAAGTAGCGACTTGACGCCGGAAGTATTCACTTCGACACCTGAGGCCGCTTTTTTTCTAAATTACCCTGATTTTCATATTGTCCCTGCAACTCCCTATGTTATGTTTTAGCGAATTTACCCAAAGTGGCACTGGAGGAAACCCGAATTGTCTAAAGACATGGTCCCCAAAAAGATTTTCTTCACCAAGGGGGTCGGGAAACATCGTGAACGTCTAACTTCGTTTGAGCTGGCATTGCGGGACGCCGGCATCGCCGCCCAGAATCTGGTTCGAGTCTCCTCGATTTTTCCGCCGCAATGCAAGCTGGTGCCGCGCTCCCAGGGACTGAAGTATCTGAGCCCGGGCGAGGTGGTTTTTTCCGTCGTAGCCGAGAACTCCACCCACGAACCGCATCGCCTGCTGGCGTCCAGCATTGGCGTGGCTATTCCCGCCGACCGCAACACCTACGGCTACCTAAGTGAGCACCATTCGTTCGGTGAAACCGAAGACTCGGCCGGCGATTATGCCGAAGAACTCGCCGCCGAGATGCTGGCCACCACCCTCAACGTCGAATTCGACCCCGACCGCTCCTGGGACGAGAAAAAAGAGATTTATCGGATCTCGAACAAGATCGTTCGCACGGCGAATGTCACCCAGTCCGCGGTAGGCGACAAGCGCGGCCTGTGGACAACGGTCATCGCCTCAGCCGTCCTGATCTTCGACTAAAAATAGCAACGGCCCATTCCCCCAGGAAGAATGGGCCGTGATTTTTGTAGCGCCGGCGTCCCGCCCGCGCTTTTTGTCCTATTTCCGAGCTCCGACCTTCTCCTTCTTTACCTTCTGATTCTGCCCGTTCTTCCCTAACCGCTCCAATACCGCAGCGACGATCAAGGGTAATCCCACCGTAGCATCCACAAACACTTCGCCAAACTTTCCACCCTCAGCCGGTGGTACAAACTTCCCCCATGAAATCGCCTCGCTATAGGGGCTGCCTGACAACCCGCCCCAATACACCGGCTCCGGACAAATTCGTAGTCCGTAGTGATAGCGCTTCAGCGGAACGTTCTCTCCCATGCGCCGGTGCCTCAGTTCAATGAACGGCCCAAACTGCTGCGACCAGTTGCGCGGTACTCCCCCGCCGATGGTAAAAATCCCCAGCCGTTTCTGGCGTAGCAGCGTTGAGGCAAAATGCTCCAGGTCCTCGAACGGATCAAAACGCAGCTTGTGCCTTCCCGCCGATTCCCGCATGCGATTGGAAAGCGCCACATCCAGCCCGAGTTCCGAGTCGGTAAAGGCAGGCACGAAAACCGGCACGCCTTTTTCGAAAGCCGACTTCAAAATCCCCCGCTGTCCCTTGGCGGTTCGGGCCAAGTATTCTCCGATTGCGTGATTCAGCTTGTAAGAACAAAGTATTTCGCTGGGGTCCCATTGCTCCAGCACATCACCCATCACCCTCTCTACGTCGTCCAGGTTTGTCTCCGGCTCCAGCGTGTCGTAAACGCGGTTGTAGCCCTGCTCGTAGAGTTCTTCGTCGGATACCTCGGGGTTGTAGCGGAAGTGGGCTCGCCCCGTCGCCTCCACCAGCCCGTGCGCCATCAGGGCGCCGGTCGAGACGATCGCGTTCACAATGCCTCGATCGATCAATTCCGCAATCACCAGGCCCTGCTTGGCCACAGTCATCGCCCCCGCCAGGGTCATCACCACAAAACAGTCCTTGTCGCGGGCCATGGCTTCCAGTACGTCGGCGGCTTCACCCACCTGCCGCCCGGTGAACGCAGTCTTGGACATAGCCCGCACCAGGTCATCGATCGAGCGCACCCGGTTTAGGTCGAGCGGCTCTAGCGGCACCAGTCGGTCTTCAATCGGATCGTGTAAATGGCGCTCCATTCCTGCGCCGTCATGGTTGTCGTGTTTCAAAATTACACCCCCCAAGTTATGCTGCACTACTCTACTAGAACCCCGCAAACTATTACCACTGACAAGCGAGAACTGAAAACTAAGAACTGTTATTCTATTTCTCTTTCATCTTTGTTTTCTCTTTCGGGAGGGACCGTTGCCACCGCAGAAATTCAACGTCGGGCTCATCCAGATGTCCACCACGTCCGAGCCTGACCAGAATCTGCAACGAGCCATCGACAAGATCCACCAAGCCTCGGCACGCGGTGCGCACATTGTTTGCCTGCCCGAACTTTTTCAGACTCAGTATTTCTGCCAGCGCGAAGATTCGAATCTGTTCGACCTGGCCCAACCCATTCCCAGTCCGGCCACGAACCGCCTGGCCACGCTGGCGGAGCAACTCCGTATTGTCCTGATTGCTTCAGTGTTCGAGAAGCGCGCGCCCGGCGTATACCACAACACGGCGGTCGTCTTCGACGCCGACGGATCTCTGCGCGGCCTCTATCGCAAGATGCACATCCCCGATGATCCGCTGTACTACGAGAAGTACTACTTCACGCCCGGCGACCTCGGTTACAAGGCCTTCGACACCGGCGTCGGCCGCGTGGGCACCCTGGTCTGCTGGGACCAGTGGTATCCGGAAGGCGCCCGCCTGACCGCGCTGCAAGGAGCGGAGATCCTCTTCTACCCCACGGCCATCGGCTGGCATCCCTCGGAGAAAGCCGAGTTCGGCCACTCCCAGCACGATGCCTGGCGAACCATTCAACGCGCGCACGCTATCGCCAACGGCGTGTACGTAGCGGTCGTCAATCGGGTGGGACACGAAACCGGCAACATCCGGGGCAACGCCGCTCCGGGAGATGGCCTGGAGTTCTGGGGCGCTTCTTTCCTCTGTGACCCTTTCGGCCGGGTCGTCGCCGAAGCCTCCCACGATAAAGAAGAGGTACTGGTAGCCGAAGTCGACCTGCGCACGGTAGAAGAAGTCCGCCGCAACTGGCCTTTCTTGCGTGACCGTCGCATCGACAGTTACGCCCAAATCACCAACAGGCTGACCGATTGATCACGCCAGCCACCACAAACCATGTAGGGGCGGATTCGGAGCCTGCACTGAGCGAAGCGAAGGGACCCGTCCAGAGCGAGCAAGGCTCGCCTGGCTTTTGCTTTTGTCCTCCCCGCCAATGAAACCCGCCCCACCTAATCCCCGCTATCGCATGCCCGCCGAATGGGAGCCCCACGCTTCCACCTGGCTGGCGTGGCCGCATTACCGCAAAGACTGGCCCGGCAAATTCGAGCCCATCCCTTGGGTCTACGCCGAAATCATCCGCCACCTGGGCCGGCACGAGCGCATCGACCTGATCGTCAACAACACCGCGTCCGAAAAGCAGGCACGCAAGGTCCTGGCCAAAGCCAACACTCTCAGCGATAACGTCATCTTCCACCGCTGGCCCACAAATCGCGTCTGGACTCGCGATTCCGGCTGCACCTTCGTCGTCGACGGAGCTATTCCCAATCTGTCATCCCGAGCGAAGAGGGATCGTTCGCTTGCGAACGACTCCTCGCAGTCGAGAGACCATGTGTTTGACCCGACACTTGCCGCCATCAAATGGCGTTTCAACGCCTGGGCAAAGTATTCCAACTATCAGCACGACGAAAAAATCGGCAGCCACATAGCCAAAAGCGTCCACGCCCAGGAAATCCGCCCGATGCACGGAAAATCCCGCGTAGTGCTGGAGGGCGGATCCATCGATGTCAACGGACGAGGCACCCTGCTCACCACCGAAGAATGCCTGCTCAGCAAGACGCAGCAACGCAATCCATCCATGTCGCGGAAGGACTACGAAAAACTGTTTTCAGATTACTTGGGAATTAAAAACGTGATCTGGCTGAACTCCGGCATCGCCGGCGACGACACTCACGGCCACGTCGACGACATCACCCGCTTCGTCGCTCCCGACACCGTCGTAACCGCCATCGAGTCCGCTCCCACCGACCCCAACTACGAGCCGCTGCGAGAAAACATCCGCCGCCTGCGCGCCGCCACCGATCAGGATGGCAAGCCCCTTGCTATCATCGAACTTCCCATGCCCAGCCCCGTTGTTTTCGAGAAGCGCCGTCTCCCCGCCAGCTACGCGAATTTCTACATCGCCAACGGCATCGTCCTGGTCCCGGCGTTCAATGATCCCAACGACCGCGTCGCCCTGGATGTCCTCGCCGACCTCTTCCCCGATCGCGAGATCGTAGGCATCTACTCCGGAGATTTGATTTGGGGCTTTGGAGCGATGCATTGCATGACGCAGCAACAGCCGGGGATCTAGTCGTCAGTCCTCGGTCGTCAGCAAAGCGAAAGCCTCCGACTGGGAACTGAATACTGAGTTCTGGTTCATTGACGACTGAAGACCGACGACTTACGACTGCTATCGTTTGTACTGCGTCGGCTGCGGACCCTTCTCCAGCATCTCGCGGTTCCAGATGGCCCCTTCGCGCGTGTAACTGGCCAGCTCGAAATCCTGGGTCAGTTCCAGCGCGTCAGTAGGACAGGCGTCCTCGCACAACCCGCAAAACATGCAGCGGCTCAAATCGTAGGTGAAGTTGGTGAGTTCCTTGCGGCGGGTTTTCTCGTTGCGTTCGCTCGAGACCACAATAAGATTTTCCGGACACGCCAGCGCGCACAAATCGCACGCGATGCACATGGTCTCGTCCGTATCAGGATTCACATTCAGCCGCGGCGCTCCGCGGTAGCGCTCCGCCACCTGCGGCCGTTGCAGCGGATACTGCTCGGTATAAATCTCTTTAGGGTCCTGATAAAGGAACGTGACCTTCAATCCCCGAAGCAGGTCCCACATGAGGATCTTGCGCAGCAGGCTCGGTATTCCCATATCGCAGTAAGCATACCATTAACCGTCGTTACGGCAGAAGCCGTCCAACGCGCGATGATCAGGCATCGCGGCCGGGGGAAGGTGCGCCCCGGGGGGCGCCTGATGTAGCCCAGCGATTCATCGCTGGGTTGGCGAAGCGAAGAATTTGACGTCCCGTAGGGACGACTGAATCGTACCGGCAATGTTTCGGGCGTTCCTACGAGACGAACTCAAAAACTCAAACGATTGCGCTGGAAGCTCACCCGCGGGTTACCATGCTGTGACAACCCTCCCAATCCCTCATGTCTGACAATCGCGGTTCTGACGTTGCCCTGACCTATCACAATGCCACAAAACACTCCTACGCCAGCGTCCGCTCCAACCAACATTCACTGGACTTCAACAACCAACCCATCCCCTTTAAGATCTACCCGACACTGGAACCGTCGCCTTTACCCGCCGAGGTCCGCCAGACCGGAGTCGCTGCCCTATCCGCCATCGCCGAAGTCGTTCCTCCGCAAACCGCAGCGGCACCTGACCTCGAAGCCATAGCCCAACTGCTCTACCTCTCCGCGGGAATCACCCGGCACAGAAAATACCCTGGCGGCGAGATTTATTTTCGCGCCGCCGCCTGCACCGGAGCGCTCTACGAAATCGAACTCTACCTGGTCTGCAGCGATCTCGCCAACCTCGAAGCCGGCGTCTATCACTTCGCCGCCGCCGAGTTCGGTCTGCGCCGCTTGCGCGCCGGAGACTTTCGCAGCACCTTGATCGAAGCCACGGCCGCCGAGCCCGCGGTGGCTCACGCTCCCCTGACCATCGTGTGCACTGCCACCTACTGGCGCAACGCCTGGAAATATCAGGACCGTACCTATCGCCACTTTGGCTGGGACAACGGTACCCTGCTCGCCAACCTGCTGGCGGTCGGCACCGCCCTGGGCTTGCCGGCCAAAGTGTTATGCGGATTCATCGACGACACCGTGAATCGCCTGCTCGACGTCGATCCTCAGCGCGAGGTGGCTTTCTCGCTGGTGCCACTCGGTCATCTCTCCGAGCTACCAATTCAAGCACCAGCGCCAATCGCGCCACTTGGACTCGAAACCGTTCCGCTCTCCCGCCGCGAGATCGACTATCCCCTCATGCGCGAAATGCACACAGGTTCTTCGCTCTACTCATCTGAAGAAGTTGCGAGGTGGCGCGGCGGAACTCCGCTCTCGCATTTTGCACCTCCAGCCGGACCAGTCGTCCACCTTGAGTCGCAGTCTGATGCAGAAATACCTCGCGACCCCATCGAGCAAGTCATCCTGCGGCGTGGTTCCAGCCGCAGGTTTGCCCGTACCCCGATCACCTTGGCGCAACTGTCCACCATACTTGATCGCGCCACGCGCGGCGTGCCCGCGGATTTCATCGATCCTGTGGGATCGCAACTCAACCACCTGTACCTGATCATCCACGCCGTAGAGGGCGTCGAGCCCGGGGCCTATGTCTTCCACCGTGGCCGGGGACTGCTCGCGTGTCTGAAGCCAGGTGATTTCCGCTCCCAGGCCGGATACCTCGGATTGCAACAGGCCTTGCCCGCCGATGCCGCAGTCGATGTCTTCTTCCTGGCTGACCTGCGCTCTATCCTGCAACGCTATGGCAATCGGGGATATCGCGCGGCGCAACTCGAAGCCGGCATTGTCGGCGGCAGACTCTACCTCGCCGCGTATGCCCAACACCTAGGCGCTACCGGCCTGACCTTCTTCGACGACGACGTAACTGCCTTCTTCTCCCCGCACGCCGAAGGCAAGAGCGCTATCTTCCTCGTCGCCCTGGGCCACAGCGCCAAATCCACGCCTCAGCCCTGAGCCGGATCACGCCCCCACCGCCCTGCGCCAACCCAATCCTTTCGGTATACTAGAGAGGTATGCCAGTCCTTCAGAACATCGCGGCCATTGCCAAAGGTATGAGCATCACCTTCCGGGAGATGTTTCAGCCCACGACTGTGGAGAACTATCCCGACGGACCCGGTCCGCTGAAGGGTGCCATGTTCCAGGAGCGCTACCGCGGCGTGCATGTGCTGCAGCGCGACGAGAATGGCCTGGAAAAGTGTGTGGCCTGCTTTCTGTGCGCCGCCTCCTGCCCCTCGAATTGCATCTATATTGAGGCCGCCGAGAACACGGAGGAGAACCGGGTCAGCGGGGCCGAACGTTACGCCGAGGTCTATAACATCGACTACAATCGATGCATCTTCTGCGGTTACTGCGTGGAAGCGTGCCCCACCGATGCCATTACTCACGGACACGGGTTCGAGATCGCTAGTTTTAACGCCAGCAACCTGGTCTACCGCAAAGAGCAGATGCTGGCCCCCATGCCAGCGCATATGGGCGCTGGCGCGGTGTTCAATCGAGACGAGGTTGCGGCCGGAGCACCTTCGTTACCTGTACAGGGGAGCTAAAGTTCAATAGTTTCTGTCAGAGGATGAGACGCCGGTCCCAAGCGGGCCGGCGTTTGTGCATGTGGGAGAGCAGTCGTTGGTCGTTGGCCTTGGTCGTTGGCCTTTCGACTGACACTCTCGCGGTAAACACCAGCGCAACCTCAATCGGATTTTGACCAACGACCAACGACCAACGACTGATGCCTGATTTCCTACAAACCGTAAAAGACCGCGTCGTCATCTACGACGGCGCCATGGGGACTAACATCCAGTTCCGCAACCCCAGTGTGGACGATTTCTGGGGCAAGGAAGGCTGCAACGAACTGCTAGTCCTCAGCCGTCCCGACATCATCAAGGACATCCACGCCGACTTCTTCAAGGTAGGCTGCGACGTAGTCGAGACCAACACCTTCGGCGGCGCTCGAGTCGTTCTGGCGGAGTACGACCTGCAGGACAAGGTCGCCGAGATCAACATCGCTGCCGCGAAGATCGCGAAGGAAGTCGCGCAGCAATTTTCCACCAAAGATAAGCCGCGTTTCGTGGCTGGCTCCATCGGTCCCACTACGAAGCTGCCATCGCTGGGACACATCACCTTCGACAACATGGTAGCCGGCTACACCGAGCAGGCCGTTGCTTTGATCGAAGGCGGCGTCGACATCCTTCTCGCCGAGACCTGTCAGGATCTGCTTCAGGCCAAAGCCGTGCTGGTGGGCATCTTCGACGCTATGCAGAAGACCGGCAAGCGCCTGCCGGTCACGGTGCAAGTCACACTCGAGGCCACGGGCACCATGCTGCTCGGCACCGAAATCGGCGCCGCGCTCACCGCTCTCGAACCGTTCGATGTGGACGTCATCGGCCTCAACTGTGCCACCGGCCCGAAAGAAATGAACGACGCGGTGCGCTTCCTCGGCCTCAATTCGAGCAAGCTCATCTCGATTCTGCCCAACGCCGGCCTGCCGCAGAACGAAGGCGGACACGCTGTCTACAAGCTGAGCCCCGCCGAACTTGCGCAATATCACAAGCGTTTCGTGACCGAATACGGCGTGAGCATTGTCGGCGGATGCTGCGGCACGACGCCGGAGCACTTGAAATCCGTCGTCGATGCCGTTTCCAACGTGGTACCAGCCCGGCACGACGTCAAGCCCACGGCGGCCGCGTCGAGCGCTTATACTTCCGTCCCTCTCGATCTCGATCCCAAGCCGTTGGTCGTCGCCGAAGAAATGAACACGACGACCCGGGTGGAACACTTTCGCAACCTGGTTCGCGGCAAGAAGTACGACGACATTCTGGCGATGGCCAAGAAGTTGGTGAACGAAGGCTCGCACATGCTCGACCTGTGCTGCGCCATCGTTGGCGAGGACGAAAAGGGCTACATCACTTCGATCCTTGAAAAGGTCGCCACCCGCGTACCGGCTCCAATCCTGGTCGATTCGACAGAAGCAGACGTAGTCGAAGAAGCGTTGAAGCGTATCCCAGGCAAGGCCATCATCAATTCCATCAACCTGGAAGATGGCGAAAAGCGGACTTCAAAAGTTCTGCCCATGGCGCGCCGCTACGGCGCCGCTGTGATTGCCTTGACCATTGACGAAGACGGGATGGCTCTCACCGCCGAGAAGAAGGTCGCCATCGCCAAACGCATCTACAAGCTAGCGACCGAAAAGTACGGCCTGCGCGGCATTGACTTGATTTTTGACGCCCTGACTCTGCCCATCACCACCGGCCAGGAGGATTACCGTTCGGCTGGTATTGAAACTCTGGCAGCGGTGAAGCGCATCAAGCAGGAACTGCCCGAGGTGAAAACCATCCTCGGCGTCAGCAATATTTCCTTCGGCCTGGATGCCTATCCGCGGCGCGTGCTGAATTCCGTCTTTATGCACGAAGCGGTCAACAATGGTCTCGATATGGCCATCGTCAACTATTCCAAAATCTATCCGTTATACAAGATCCCTCAGGAGGAAGTTGATCTAGCGCTCAAGCTGATTTATCGCGACGCAGCGTCCGACGGAGACCCGCTGCAGAAATACATGAACCACTTCGCCGGCAAGAAAGGCAAAGGGACCGAGACGACGGCCCATGTGGACACGCTGTCGGTCGAAGACAAGCTGAAGTTCGCCATCATCAACGGCGAAAAAGCGGTTGGCGAAGGCGCGCACAAAAAGACTCTGGAAGAAATACTGGAGGAGGCGCTCACCCAGTATTCCCCGCTCGACCTGATCAACAACGTCCTGCTCGACGGCATGCGCACCGTGGGTGATTTGTTTGGCGCGCGCAAAATGCAACTGCCCTCGGTGCTCGATTCAGCCGGAGTAATGAAGCAGGCCGTCGCCTACCTCGAACCCAAGATGGAGAAGAAAGCCGGCTCGCAGAAAGCCACGATCGTGTTGGCCACGGTGAAGGGCGACGTGCACGACATTGGCAAGAACTTGGTCGATATCATTCTCTCCAACAACGGCTACAAAGTTGTCAATCTGGGCATCAAGCAGACCGGCGACGTAATCATCAAATCCGCAATGGAACACAAGGCCGACGCCATCGGGCTGAGCGGCCTGCTGGTGAAGTCCACGCTCGAGATGAAGTACGTGATCCAGGACCTGGAACGGCAGAAGCTTGAGTTCCCGGTCATCTGCGGCGGAGCCGCGCTCACCCGCAAGTACGTGGAAGACGATTTGCGGCGCGAATACTCGAATGCCGTGTTCTACGCCGACGATGCCTTCGCTGGCCTGCACATCATGGAAGACCTTGCCACCGCCAATGGCAAGAAGCAGGCTCGTCTGCTCGAAGGACGCACCGTCAAGGAATACGCTAAGGCCGCAGCAGTCGATGAAGAAACGGGTCCGATATTCGCTGAGCGAAGCCCGGTCGTAAAAGACGCGCCCAATATTCCCACCCCGCCATTCTGGGGTGAAAAGGTGCGCAAAGATTTCGATCTCCGGGAACTCTTTCCTTTCATCAACGAGACCGCGCTATTCAAGAACCAGTGGCAATTGAAAACGGCGTCGCAGGAAGACTATCTCCGTCTGGTGGAGCAGAAATTCCGTCCCATCAAGAAAAATCTCGAAGAAGAAGTGATCATGAGCGGAATTTTGGAACCAAAAGCGGTATACGGGTATTTCCCCGCTCAGAGCGATGGCAACGACACGATCGTGTATGACGCGGAAGACCACACCAAGGAACGCCTTCGCTTCACCTTCCCCCGCCAGCGCGAAGGCCGCAAGTTGTCCATCTCCGATT
>Ga0137403_10000654_pt1 | contig 44819 bp, 38 predicted proteins | sample CZOMad2_1_16fung_FD_122057 | JGI IMG/M metagenome (GOLD analysis project Ga0137403, IMG submission 122057) | Vadose zone soil fungal communities from Angelo Coast Range Reserve, California, USA - CZOMad2_1_16fungal (Hybrid Assembly) | ecosystem: Environmental > Terrestrial > Soil > Vadose zone...
ATATTCAAAATCAACTGCATCAAGATTAATTGTTCCTTTTTCCAATCTCAGATCGACTGCGTGTTTTGCATCGATGATAAGATGTTCTTTCAAAATTTCAGAAAGTCCTTCTTTTGCTTCACCATAATATCTGATCGCATCCCGCAGTTGCTGTCCCAGAAACAACAATTGATCGGAAAGCTTGAGCGCTATTGCAATCACCATAATAACAACACCGGCGTTGACAATTTTATATTGAAAAAGGATAAGAGACGTGCCAATAATAATTGCCATAAAAAGAAAAATCATTGTTCCATTTGCGACAAGCATCCATTCGCTCAATCGCCAGAGAGCAAGACCTGCATCACGATCTTTTTTGACAAAATTTTTAATATACTCCTGTTCTCCAGTAATAAATGCATACTCATGAACGAGTGAGATATTTGAAAGAGAATCAACGATTCTTCCTTTGAGTGTTGAGCCAGCTTTTGCACTTTTAAATGAATGGGGTTGGAGTGTCTTTGCGAACCAAACATTTGCTGCTAAAAATAAAACAGACCATATGCCAATAATAAGTCCAAGTCGGTAGTCACTCACAAAAGCAAAACCAGTAAACCAAATCAGACCAAGTACAAGTGGAATAAATTGCCAAAGAATATTCTCAAGAAGAGCTTGCGTGCCATCGACTGCATGGGTTATTTTGTTTGAGAGCGATCCGGCAAAACGGCTATTAAAATAATCTTTACTATGAAACGTGAGATATTCATACAGCGATTGATAGCCGGCAAATCGAAAATTCATAAACCAACTCATACCGACAAATCCACTTGCCCGCCACATATTTTCTCCAACAAAAAAAAGAACAGGGTAAGCAATTGCCCAAATCCAAACAGCATTAAGAACAAAAGGCGTTGCTGATAAAGCATTTGTCAGGTTACTTAAAATAACCACAGTATATCTGCTTACAGCTGTCGCAATAAAAACAAAAAACAACGCAGTAAGCGACCATTTTTTGTAATGGCTTGAAATAAAAATACCAAACAGAATTGGATTTTTAGGAATTTTTTTGACATCAATAATAGTATTACTTTTCATAACAATAATTCATTATAGATGGGTTACACGAAAGAGGCAAGGAATCGTGCTTGACTTTATGACTATAAGGCATATAATTGCGGTAATGGAAAGAAGAAGATCTACTATTGCTGTAACTCCAGTAGATGTGGGAGTTCGTGTTACTGAAAATGGGAGAATAACTACCACTGAAAGGCATCATCCAAGTTTTATTGATGCACATAAGCATGCTACTCGAAGAGGTACGTTTTGGGGTTCACTTGCTGCGACAGAAGGAATAACCGGTGGAATAATTTTTGCTGAAGGCTTAAGTAAAATCGCTGACTATCGGCAGAATTTTGTTGGTGCTGCAGAAGGCGTTGGGTTAGTTGCGGGTAGTGTTCTTCTTTTTGGCAGAAGTGCTATTGATGTTTTTAAAGCGGCCCATCACACGAAAAAAGCAAGAAAAATAAAATCAGAAGACAGAAAACGAAGAGTAAGCTAGTTTATACCAATTCTTTCACGCGTTTGCGTAAATACTCTTTTGTATTCTTTGATAGATCCTCATCAACTTCTTCAAACAATTGTTGCAATAATTTTCCAATCTGTGGACCAGGTTTTATCTTTAACTCTTTCATGAGATCATTGCCATCAATTGCCAAATCATTAATTGAAAAAGGTGCTGGAGCAAGTTGTTCTTCCACACGTTTTTTAAATAATTTGAGTCTCCAACTTTCTGCTGTTTGTGTCCCACCGCCAAGTCGATCACCAACTCTTAGATCCATCATATCGCGAACATTTTCTACACCAATTCGTCTAATAAATCGTCTGACTGCACTGTCTGTAATATGCTCATCAACGGTAAACATGTGCCATCTGACAAGTTTGACAATTTTGTCTCGTTCTTTTTTGGAAAACCTAAGTCGTTCTGCGATTTCATAGGCAAGCTTTGCTCCTGCGATTTCATGATTGTAAAAAATAACAAGACCATTTTCATCACTCGATTGCACTCGTGGTTTACCAACATCATGAATCAACGTTGCAAATCTGACAAGTGGATCAGTTGATGGACAATACTTGAGTGACAAAACATTGTGAGTAAAGACATCTTCAGTATGATGTCGACCAGGCCTTTGCTGGGAAATTCCAATGCCTTCTAAAAGTTCAGGGATAATGTATTGTAAAAGATTGGTATTTTTCAAAAGCATAGTACCTTCATAGGGATATTCACTGGCAAGAAGTTTCATTAATTCATCGCGAATGCGTTCTTTGGAAATTTCTGCAAGAAGATTTGCATCCTCTGTAAGTGCTTGTAAAGTTTTTTCTTCAATTGTAAAACCTAATTGTCCTGCAAATCGGATCGCCCGCATCATCCGAAGAGCGTCTTCTTTAAATCTAAGATTTGGGTCACCAACTGCGCGGATAAGTTTATTATTCAGATCTTTTTGGCCACCATACGGATCAATGATTGTAAAATTTTCGTTGTCATTTCGAGCAGAGCGAGAAATCTTGTGGGCTTCATTTACGGAATCTTCGAGATCTCTTGTCATTTTGTTTTTCGAGATGACAGATAGTGCAATTGCGTTCATTGTGAAATCTCGTCGTGATAAATCTTCTTCAATCGTTTTTCCCCATTCGATTTTTTCTGGGTGACGTCTGTCGGTATAGCCTTTCTCAGTTCGAAATGTTGTTACTTCAACAACATTTTTATGTTCTGTTTCTTCAAGTTCCTCAAGCGGAATACCAACAGTTCCAAAAGCATTATCATAAAAACTATTTGGGAAAAGTTTGAGCATTTCTTCAGGTGTTGCATTTGTCGTGAGATCCCAATCTTGTGGCGTTTTATTTTGCAGTAAGTCACGGACACAGCCCCCAACTAAATAAATTTCAAAACCATTCTCCTCAAACTTTTTGGTAATTTCCAAAATAGTCGGTGGAATTTTATTAATCATTTCTGGTATAGTATATCAGATAATCCTCGTTGTCATGCCGGTATGAAAAAGTGGGAAACACTCAATAAATTTAAATCTCAAAATACAAATTTCAAAATTGATGAACTAGTTAATGTCTTATTAGAAAATCGTGGAATAAAAACAGCCAAAGAAAAAGAAGCATTTTTTCATCCTAAACTTTCAGATGTTACGCCAAAAGCAGTTGGCATTGATAGCAAACAATTAGAAAAAGCTCTAAAAAGAATTCAAGCTGCGATTGAAACAAAAGAACAGATTGTTGTTTTTGGTGATTATGATGTTGATGGTATAACAGGCAGTGCGATTCTTTGGGAAACATTGCATAGTATGGGAGCAAATGTGTTGCCATACATTCCTCATCGAATTGATGAAGGATATGGGCTTTCAGTAATAGGAATCAAGAATCAGGAATCAAGAATCAAAGATACAAAATTAATTATTACAGTGGACAATGGCATAGTAGCCCATGAAGCTGTGGAGTTTGCAAACAAACAAAATATTGATGTTATTATTACGGATCATCACGTTGTTGATACCAAGTTACCAAATGCCTATGCGATTGTTCATACGACAAAATTATGTGGCGCAGGAGTGGCATATTTGTTAACAAAAGAAATAATAAAATCGGAGATGACAGAAGTTGATACTCACTTAGAACTTGCGACACTTGGGACAGTTGCTGATATGGTGCCATTGACTGGCGCAAATCGGGCAATTGTCAAACACGGGCTTCAAAAAGTAAGTACATCAAAAAGACTGGGTCTTCAAGCACTTTATAAACAAGCAGGAGTTACCAAAGATGATTTTACTCCCTATGATATTGGCTTTATTATCGCGCCACGTCTTAATGCTTCTGGTCGGATTGAAAGTGCGATGGATAGTTTGCGGCTTCTTTGTACTACAAATAAGGAAAGGGCAGAAGAGTTGGCAGCAAAGTTGGAATCGATTAATAAGGAGAGACAATTATTATTGAGAGATGCATCAGAGGATGCGATTTTAAGAATTAAGAGTCAGGAATCAAGAATCAAGGGGTTATTAATGATTGGTAACAAAGATTATGCACAAGGGGTAATTGGTTTGGTAGCGGGGAAGTTGGTCGAAGCATTTTATCGTCCGGCAATTGTGCTCTCAATCGGCGAGAAACACACCAAGGCATCGGCTCGTTCTGTAAGTGGATTTAATATGATCGAATTTTTGCGAATTTATCCTGAGCAGTTTGTGGCGCTTGGTGGTCATCCGATGGCAGCGGGATTTACTGTCGAAACAGCAAAAATCGCAATCCTTCAGGAACTGCTTGAAAAGAAAGCAGAAGAACTGTTGACCGAGCAACTTTTAATCAGAAGCATACGGATTGATTGTGAGTTGCCATTTTCGTTGATAACAAAAAGTCTCTATGAAAAAATCCAGACACTTTCTCCATTTGGCATGGGCAATCCTGAGCCTGTTTTTGCAACAAAAAGAGTGATTATTGATGAAATCAGAGTGATGGGTAAAACAGGAAGTCATCTCAAATTACAACTTCATCAAGAAAAAAATTCTTTTGAAGCAGTTGGTTTTGGCATAGGAGAAATGGCAAGTATCTTACATGTTGGTGACATGATTGATATTGCATATACAATTGACGAAAACGTTTGGAATGGCAATACAAAACTCCAGTTAAAGATCAAAGATATAAAAATAAAATAAATTCAAAATTATTTGCCGCCAAACATTGCTCTATTTATTGGTTCCAGTCTTGTTGCTGCTTCAAGCTCTCTAAAGACTCCTGTTGATGGTCCAAACACACCTAATTTTGATTTTCCACCTAATGCTGCTTGTGCAGCTGCGCTTATCAATGTCTCTTCAATTCTTTCAGTTGCTAATCCTGATTTCACTGCTTTTTCAACATCTCTTTTTGCACCTCTTGAGAGTTGTGTACCTTCTGGTAAGACACTTACAGCTCGTTGCATGCCTCTCTTCTTGTAGCTGGATCTATTCTGCCTCGTTCCATACTCATATAATATTCTTCACCTCCTTTGCCAAAAAAAATCCCCCCACAATATAGGAGAATAAAGTTAAAGAAATAAAATACTATTGCAATTTATCTTCAATGTGATATTAATACTCAGCAATATCTCTTGTCAATAGAGGAAAATCAGTGTAGAATTGCATCATTATGAAAAGAATTCTCGTAAGTGATACTCCCAATCATGTTGATCAGGAAGTTGTGGTTAAAGGTTTTGTGCATGTTCGTCGCGATCATGGAAAATTGATTTTCTTTGATCTTCGTGACGGATCAGGACTTTTGCAAGTGGTTGTTGTCCCTTCTGTCTCAGAAGAAGCATCTCAAGTTGCTTCAGAACTTCGTGCGGAAGATGTGGTTGAAGTACATGGACTTATCAAAAAACGTCCTGAAAAATTAGTAAATTCCAAAATTAAAAGTGGCACGGTAGAGCTTTCTGCCAAAAAAATTATCATTCTTTCCAAGGCGGAGACATTACCTTTTGATATGGGCGGAGAAAAGTTGCATTTAGAATTGCCAACACTTCTTGATTTTAGGTCTTTAACACTTCGTCATGAAACAGTGAGATCGATTTTTAAAGTTCAAGACGCGGTTCTTGAAGGTTTTCGAATTATTAGTAAGGAGTTGGGTTGTATTGAAGTTGTTGTGCCAACGATTGCAGCAAGTGCTACAGAAGGTGGCGCTGAAGTTTTTAACGTTGATTATTACGAACATAAAGCCTTCATGACGCAGAGCCCACAACTTTATAAACAAATGATGGTGCCGGTTTTTGAACGAGTTTTTACCATTGCTCACGCGTATCGAGCAGAACCATCAGTAACCACTCGTCATCTTTCGGAAACAACCCAAATGGATTGTGAGTTTGGATTTGTTGATTTTGAAGAACTTCTTGATCTCTTGGAAAAAGTTGGTGTTGAGACACTTCGACACGCAGAACGGACATGTAAAGAAGTTTTTCAGCAATTTGCATTAGAACCAATTGCGTTTGGTAAAATACCACGACTTACTCTGCGAGAAGCACAGGAAATTATATTTAAAGAATTTGGTCGTGACAATAGACATGAAAAGGATTTAATGCCGCAAGATGAAGTGGATCTTTGCAAATGGTCCAAAGAAAAACACAACAGTGATTTGGTAACGATTACTCATTTTCCAACCAAAAAACGTGCTTTCTACACTATGCCTGACCCGAAAGATCCAGAGTATAGTCTCAGTTATGATTTATTATTCCGCGGCGTTGAAATCTTAAGTGGATCACAACGTATTCATGATTACAAACAATTGGTCGATGCAATAAAAGAGCGGGGAATGGATCCTGAAAATTTTGGTATGTACTTGCAAGCCTTCAAATATGGTATGCCGCCAGAAGGTGGGTTTTCATTTGGCTTAGAAAGAATTACAATGAAACTGCTAGAGCTTGCAAATATTCGGGAAGCATCACTCTTCCCAAGAGATATGGAGCGTGTGGATGAAAGATTCTCAATCCGGGAAGACAAAACAAAACAACACAAAACCGCAAAAAAGAACGTTTAAAAGAAATACTAAGCGTTTTTTTGTTGGCTCATCGCCGGTTGTTCAAGCTATTCCTCAAATACTTCCACCTCAACCACGAGCGATGACTCCAGTAAAGCAGAATGTTTTTAAAAAATATGAAAATAATTTTTTCCTTTTTTTGATTCCTGTAAGTCTTCTTTTTATTTTTTTAATTATGAATGGAATCAATGTTCATTTTTCTCAACTTGTTGCGCAGAATAAACTGTCCTCTTTGGGTGCTGTGCCGACAATTAATCCTTATCCTGTTGCGCAAGGGACACAGCTTTTAAATCTCACCGCAAAGACAGCAATTGTGCTCGATACTGATTCTCAGGTAGTTATTTTTTCCAAAAATCCAGAACTGCGTTTTTCAATGGCGTCAACGACCAAAATCATGACAGCGCTGACTGCGCTTGATTACTACAAGGATACTACTGTTTTGACAATGCAATCATCCGGTGTTGAGGGGTCAGGACTTAATTTGCAAGTTGGCGATCAATTTTATTTTAAAGATTTGCTCTATGCCATGCTTCTTCCTTCAGCCAATGATGCGGCAGAGGCGATCGCGGATAATTATCCAGGCGGCAAGAAACAATTTGTTGCAAAAATGAATGAGAAAGCAGCACATCTTCATCTCACGAATACGCATTTTTCCGATGCGATTGGTCTTGATGACGATACTGATTACACAACAGTTGTTGATATGGCCCATCTTGCGTCAGTTGCCATACAAAATAAAGAACTTGCAAGTATTACTGCAACAAAAGAAAAAATAATTACCAATATTACAGGATCACGACAATATGTCTTAACAAATCTTAACAAGCTTTTGGGAATTGATGGAGTAAACGGAATCAAAACTGGAACAACTGAAGGAGCGGGAGAAGTGCTGGTGACATCAACGAATATTAACGGCCATACATTTATTATTGTTGTTATGAATAGCGAAAACCGATTTGCTGATACAGAAGTGCTTCTTCATTTTATTTCACAAAATGTACAATTTGTTACTCCGGTTTTGCCGCAATTTTAATATTATTTAACCCAGTCTTTGCGTACAGCAGACACATATGCAAAAAATCCATTGTCTCCTTCAAAAACAAATATCGGCATCAGATATTGTTGCGGTTGATCGCTAAGATAATAAGCAAGATATACTTTATTGATAAGAATTGTTGTATTAGTTCCGTTATAGGTAGCAATATAGCCATCACCACTTTTGAGTTCATCAAATGCTTCTTGTGGTGTCTTGATAGGGTAGATTGCCTCTGTTCCTGGATCAGAAATAATAATATTTTTATGAACAAAATTAGCTGCGTCCACATCAGTGTTTAATTCTCCGGCAGCTATCCAAAAACTCATCGTCGAATACGGAGGATGAGGATAAAGAATCGGTAGTGTCAGAGGAAGTTGTTCAATACTGCCAGTGAGAAGTGGTTTGCCTGTATTGAGGCTATAACTTATATCTTTTTGATATAAATCAACGCGAATAACTTGCGCTTTGGACAGACTTGTTGTCGGGACAAGCATACCGTTTTGGATAGAGAATATTTGAGGGTAAGTTGTATAGTCAGCATCAGGAGAAGGATTTTGTGTTTTTGTTAGATCAAGATCTGTCTCGAATATACTAAGATTGGATAAAAAATCATTTGCAATAGTGATCGCTTTATTTTGATCTGGCAAATTTTGTGCAGCTGAGACAGTTAAAGAAGCAAGATAGTTTGATTTGAGGGTAAAATCAAATGAAACAGTATTAATAGTAAATGAACGTTGTAATCCTCCTGTTTCAATCCATTTATAGATGCCATCTCCCAGAGGGATTTCAGGCAAGAGCATACCATCACTATTCACAAAACCCAAGTTTGTTGCTTTCTGTTTAACCTTATTAAGATTTAGTAAATTTGGTTGGGGTTGTTCTATTTGATATACGTTGATTCTATCAGGTACTTCGGGAAGACTTCCCGTGACGGTATTCAATTTATACGTTAATGCAGTTTGTGCTGCATTTTCAGGAAATTGTAATGCAGGGAGAGTATTAAAAGCATGGTTCGGTGTTTGTATTTTGGCAGGGAAAAGCATGTTTTTGATGATGATTACTCCTTGAAACAAAACAAAAAGAACAATCAATCCTCCAATTCCTAAAAAAGAGCCCAATAAAACTTTTTTTGATACTTCTACTGTTTGATGTAATGTCATACTACTATTGAGTATAGGCTAAATATCAAGTACAATTCAAGGTATCTATGGTAAGAACACGTATTCCTCCCAGTCCGACAGGACAAGATATTCATATTGGTAATGTATATACAGCATTGATCAATTTTGCTGTAGCCAAAAATCATAAAGGTAAATTTATTATTCGTATTGAAGATACGGATAGAACTCGTTTTCAAGAAGGTTCCGAAGAAAAAATTCTGTCATCTCTCAAAGCTTTTGGTCTTAAATATGATGAAGGTCCTGATATTGGTGGGCCCTTTGCGCCGTATCGACAATCCGAACGACTGCCACTCTATAAAAAATACGCAGAGGAATTAATCGAAAAAGGCGTTGCGTATTATTGTTTTTGTACAAAAGAAAGATTGACCAAACTTCGAGAAGAACAGATTGCTCAAAAAAAAACTCCAAAATACGATAAATTTTGTAAAGGAATCAAGAATCAAGAATCAAGAATGAAAGCAGGTGAACTGTATGTAGTTCGATTAGATATTCCTGAAAATAAGATAATTTCGTTTACTGATTTGATTCATGGTGAAATTGCTATTAATTCCAATGAAGTTGATGATCAGGTACTTCTTAAATCAGATGGCTATCCTACTTATCATCTTGGCGTTGTCATTGATGATCATTTGATGGAAATAACCCATATCATACGAGCTGAAGAATGGATCTCGTCAACACCCAAACATATTTTGCTTTATGAATCATTTGGTTGGAAACTTCCCCTTTTTGCTCATGTTCCTATCATCAGAAATCCTGATAAATCCAAATTATCAAAACGTAAAAATCCTGTTTGGGCATCATGGTATTTGGCGGAGGGTTTTTTGCCAGAAGCAGTTCTTAATTATCTTGCGCTTTTGGGTTGGAGCCATCCAGAAGGGAAAGAAATTTTTCCGCTTACAGAATTTATCGAGATTTTTGATCTGAAAGATATTAAACCTGTTGGTCCTGTTTTTGATATGAAAAAACTTACTTGGATGAATCAACAGTACATTCAAGCAAAATCAGATGAGGAGTTGAAAAAATTAATAATCAATTTCTATCCCAAAGCGAAAGAGTTATCTGAGGAGATACTCGACGCATTAATGCCACTTGTAAAATCTCGTATGGAGACGCTTAAAGATTTTGAAAAATTAACAACTGTCTTTTTTGCTAAGTCAGCGCCAACGCTTTCTGATCCAAAAGAAAAAGAATTGGCAAAAACGCTTCTTGAAAATTTCTCTAGTATTTCTGAATGGAATGATGCTATGCTATTGGAAACAATGAAAAATATCATGCAATTCCAAAAAATCCGTATGCCAGTTTTATATAAAATTTTAACGGGTGCAGAGCGAGGATTGCCGCTTCCTCAAACTTTGGCAATTCTTGGAAAAGAAAAAACAATATCGATTCTGAGAGACAGTATAAAATAATGAAACTACCATTTGCCCGAACAATTTCTTTTATTTTTAATCCTTTGATTGTTATTATTTTTGCGCCTTTTTTTCTCATTTATAAAACAACACATAATATCACCAGTGCATCTCATTGGACAGTCTACACGCTTATATTTTTACTTTTGCTAGCAGTTTTTGTTATTGTTGCTGTCAAGAAAAAAATCTTTACTGATTTGGATGTATCCAAAAGAGAACAGCGTCCACTTATTTTTTTAATTAGTATCCTTTTTACTCTTTTGTATATTGCGGGACTTGTTTTTCTCCATGGACCATTTATTCTTTTTACTCTTGCTTTTGGAATTATTTTGGGCATTGCTGTTGTTAGTATTATCAATAAACGTATTAAAGCAAGTGTCCACGTGGCAACAATCACCGCTCTTATTTGGGCTGTTGCTATTGGCTATGGTGGCTATTATTTATTCCTACTTTTACTTATTCCACTTGTTGCATGGTCTCGTCTTGCAACCAAAAGACATACGCTTTCAGAAATATTTGTTGGCGCAGGGGTGGGGAGTTTTTTGTCGTTATCAATATATGTTGCGGTAAAATTAATTTTTCATAAATAGTATGTTTAATGTAAAACGTTTTTTGAAATCATTTCATTATGCTTTGCAAGGGATTCACTATGCGCTTAATAATGACCAAAATTTAGTTGTACATTTTCTAGTAGCACTTTTTGTTATTGTGTTTAGTATTCTTATCGATGTCACGCCCTTTGAAATGGGAATTTTGGGCGTTACTATTTTGGTTGTTATTTCAGCTGAGATGATAAATAGCGCGATTGAAAAAATGGTAGATTTGATTACTAAGGAGCATAGAGCAGAAGCAAAAATAGCAAAAGATGTTTCCGCTGGGATGGTACTTTTAACATCAATTGGTTCTGCTATCATCGGTGTTCTTATTTTTCTCCCTCATATCCTCAGAGTCTTTCGATAAAAGTCAATAATAAAGCCTACTCATTGAACTGATCTTTGCCCTTGTAATATATACATATATGTCCACTCAAGAACAGCATGCGGAAGAATTTTCTTTTAGACAATACGTTCCCTTCACTACAACAAAAGCAATTCATTTTATAGTAATAATCGGGATCATCATTTTTTTAACGGTCTCTTTAATAATTTTGTTGCTGATGATCCACCAGAGATTACACAAAATCCTGTTATCCAGTCTATTCAAAATTTCCCACAATTTTTTTTCTGGAGGATTATTTTATATGGATAGAGAAGTAAACTGCTGAGTTTATAACTTAAATTAATATGTCTTGTCATAGTTTAGTGAATTCGGTATCATGAAAGAATGTTTCTTGATGCGACAATGATTGGGTTTATTGCTGCTTTTTTAACGACAATTGCTTTTTTGCCACAAGCGATTCAGACACTAAAAACACGGAGAACAAAAGATATTTCATTGCCGATGTATATTGCTTTGGTTGTCGGCATAGCTTTATGGTTTGTCTATGGTTTGATTCTGCAATCGATGCCGATTATTCTTGCCAATGGTATTAGCTTTTTGCTTGCTACTCCTATTCTTATTCTCAAAATACAAAATGGATAAAACTCTGCGAAAATTGGTGGGCTTGTTGAAGGGATGAAGCTTCATATGCTATAGTAGCTACATGTCAAATAGCAAGTTAACTCAAGCAGTTAATATTGAACAGAAACTGGCGTTATTTAACGACTATTGGAATCCGAAATTGGTAGGGGAAATCAATGAGCAAGAAGTAAAGGTTGTTAAGCTAAAGGGAGAATTTGTGTGGCACGACCATCCAGACGCAGACGAATTATTTCTTGTTATCAAAGGTCACTTGATTATTCATTTTCGAGATAAAGATGTTCAGGCAGAAGAAGGAGAATTTATTATTGTCCCAAGAGGTGTCGAGCATAAACCTGAAGCACAACAAGAAACACATATTGTCCTTATTGATCAAAAGGGGACTGTAAATACAGGAAATACAAAATCGGCATATACAGTAAAAAATCCTAAAAAGATTTAAGAGCTGATTAGCATAACTCAAAAGAAACGCCTAAGCAGCTCAATTGCTTAGGACGTTTCTTTTTCTTTTACCAAGAAACAACAAAACTCTCTTACGGAGTTGGTGTTGCTGAAGGAGTGGCTTGCATCCATTTTCCTGGTCTATGCATTCCTCCCATACCAAAACCTGGCATCACATAAGCAAAATTAATGCCTTGTGATTGTGCCCATGACTTCAGTTCAGTTTCCATTGCTTGGATTTGTTGCTTTCTTTGGTCAGCACTCAAATTTTTGAAATTGTCAGGATTATATTTTGTTTTAAGTGCTGCAAGTTCACTCAGGATAGCTTGTTTTTGCGCATCTGTTATTTTTCCTTCTTGCACAAGCTTATTCAATCTATCTTGCTCTCTTTGTTGCATATTCTGCACCATTTTTTGTTTTTGTTGACCTTTATAATTGTCAACGACAGATTGTACCTGTGATTGATCAAGATTAAATTTTTGTGCAATCATTTGAACAAGATTTGAAAAAGGATTACTTGTCGATTGCGCGTGCACTTGTGTGGCTCCAACACTCAGAAGCGTTGCCCCGCCCAGAACGACGACTGCCAGTGTCGGCATAAGTACTTTTTTGGAAATCATTTTATCGTATCACCTCCTTTCATAAGAACCAGAATATCAGACCTTTCTGAAAGAACGCTGAAGAGGGAAAAGGGAAGGATTTTTTTACTTGGTATCTTATGTATAATAGTGTTTTATGATAGAAAGAAGCAGTACAGAAAAGACCCCTGCAACGGAAAGAACATGGCAAGCAACTATTAACCCTCTTACAATTGGTCCAGCTATAACAGTAGTACGATTGTCTCGAGGTGAGATAAAGGAGCAATTTGCAGGTAGTACTAATCTATCAAGAGTATGTGTTAGTCATGTTGAAGGAGGGAGTGAAAAACCCCGTTTAGCTCAAATACGAAACGTAGTAGATCTTCCACCGATCGCAGATTTTGGATCTGGTAATAAAGTCGAACAGACCTTATTCATAAAAGCTGATAGTAGAGAGCCTATGACAAAGAGGATGTAGAGAAAGCAACTCATGCTGGTTTAGTGCGATATACACGAGTTACACGAGGCAAAACGCAGAAGGAGCTTGCAGAGGATCTGGGAATTTCAAGATCACGAATTGCTTTACTTGAAACCAACAGCAGACCTACAAGCCCTAAATTGCAACAAGATCTTACAGCCGCTCTTGGGCTCACCCCAGAGGATCCGCTTTATACGATTTTAGATACAAAGCGTGATGGGACAGAGCCTGTAATATCGAATGAAGCATATCAGTCATTGGTAGCAGGAAAGGTTGTCTTTCATGACCCATCACTCCGTCAAGAGATTCCTCCAATATCACCTATTGAACAAGAAATAATTAATAAAAGGGGAGATCTTACATTTGGACAAATGCTTAAATCTATTCGAACCAATAAACTGGGTGATGATGTCAGTAAGAGAGAATTAGCAAGCAGAACCGGAACATCAATAAATGAGGTAAATTTGATAGAAAACGAAAAAAGAAAGCCAGATGGACTTATTGTTGTCCGTATTGCTGGAGCACTCGGCTATGATCTCCATCATCCCATAACGCAATCATTACTTGAAAAATTAAGATCACAATCTAAATAAGATAAAATTCAGGAATGATTTGACAGAGAACTGTCTATAGTATACAATCTCTCTACACTTTCCCGGAATACACCCCACTGCCTTCGTATTTTGTATTCTGCAAGTACTTAGACTATGAAAGTATTTGAAAAAATAACTCGTGGAGCTAGTGCTCTTCGAAAGAAATTTGTTATTACAAGTAAAAAAAACTACAAGAGAGGGACTGTTTTTATCAAAGCTCGTCCACTTGGTAGTTTTTTTATCGTACTTGGTTTGTTGTTCCTTATTATTATCGTCGGACAAATTTTTCAAAAAAAAGCTACTGAGCAAACCAAAAAACAGCCAGTAAAATCAGTAACAATCTACAGTGTTGGTACGTCGCCTAAAGCGACATTTCAAGCAAAAGTTGAAAAATCTGGCGTTGTCAAAATCATGGCACAAACATCAGGTGTTGTCCAAAGCGTTTTGGTAACAGAAGGCGACAATGTTGACAGTGGACAACAACTCATTTCTTTATCATCCAATTATCAAGGTGGCAATGCTGCGTCAGTTCAGAGACAAATTGCCCAATCACAATACCAAAATGTCCTTGATACGTTTGGTACACAAAAAGATTTAATTAACAATCAACGCGATGTTGCAACAACATCGGCTGATAATGCACAAAAAATGCGAGATATTGCAAGGCAGGCTGTTGATCAAACAAATTCATTGATTGATACCAATCAATCTCAACTTGATCAAATGAATCAAAATTTGCAGGATTTATTGGCAACCAATCAAACAAGTAGCAATATCTCAACCCTGCAAGGCTCGATAAGTCAACTCCAAGGCGGGATTAATCAACTTCGTGAAGCAAATAGAAGTGCTGATTATGCTTCAAATAATGAAAATGATCCAGCAAAACTTGCAAATTTACAAAAAGATATCACTTTAAAGCAGCTTGATATTCAAGAAAAAGGAATAGATCTGAATAAACAAGTCTCACAACTTCAACTCAATTTGGCCTACATTAATGAAGCAACAATGTTTCCGGCCAGTCCATTTGCTGGAACTGTTGAGCGAGTCTCTGTTCACGAAGGACAGCTTGTCACTCCAGGAACTGTCCTTGCAATAATTACCTCGCCAACTGTGAAAGCAACTGCTATTTTGACTGTTCCTGAAAGAATTGCCAAAGTCATTGCGCTTGGTGAGCCAAGTGAGTTAACAATAGGCGATAAAAAAGTTGCTGTGACACCTTATTATGTTTCGTCACAAGCAACAGATGGACAACTTTATTCTGTTTTTTATGATATTCCAGAGGATTATCAAGATCAGCTTTCTGATAGTGAATATATTGCAATTGGTGTGCCTGTCGATACAGCCAAAACAACAGCCGCCGATCCTTTGTTGCCAATTGACGCAGTTTACCAAACCCAAAATTCAGCATTCATTTTGATCGTCAAAAATAACAAAGCCCAAACCAAAACAGTCAAACTTGGCAAAATTCTTGGTGATTATGTTGAAGTACTTTCTGGACTGACTGATGGAGATGAAGTCATCTTAGATCGTAATGTTATTTCGGGAGATAAGATAACGATTAAGTAATATATGTATGGCAGAACTAACAACATATTTAAAAAAATTACAATTTGATCCAAAATTGAGTAAGAGTATCTTTGCTCGTTATCTACAAAATACGAGACTGGTTATTCTTATTATTTTATTGGTGTGTCTTATTGGTGCAGCAAGTTTTGCTACTTTGCCGCGTATTTTGAATCCTCAGATTAAAATCCCAATTGTCATTGTCTCAACAACACTTCCTGGTGCATCGCCAAAAGATATTGAGTCTTTGGTAACGATTCCTGTTGAGGATGGTGTTTCGGGATTGCAAAAAGTGAAGACCGTTACCTCAACATCACAAGATTCTTCTTCAATTGTTACTTTAGAATTTGAATCCGGTGTTGATCCAGATAAAGCAAAGTCAGATGTGCAGTCAGCAGTTGATAGCATTACCACATTGCCAAAAGATACCAAAACTCCATCTGTACAAAAGCTAGATTTTGAAAATGAACCAGTGTGGACATTTTCTTTAAGTAGTCAAACAGATTATCTTAGTCTTGTGCGATTTGGAAAAACACTTCGCGACGGTCTCAAGGAATTACCAACGATTGATAATGTGACGACAACTGGACTTGATGATGAAGAAATTCAAGTTTTGATAAAACCTGACAAAATTGCAAGTTATGGCATTAATCCAACAACACTTTCACAAACAATTCAAGCAGCGACCGGATCATATCCTGCAGGAGCAATTGATACCAGCACGTCATCATTTGTTTTAAGTGTTGACCCGACAGTAACAACAGTTGCAGATTTACGAAATATCCGTATTACCAGTAACGGAACATCATTTTTACTTTCTGATATCGCTGATGTCCAAAGACGTACCAAGCCAAATGCAGCAGCTTCTTATATCGCAAGTAAAACGCAAAAGCCTGTGCAAACGATTCGTTTTGATGTTTACAAAACAAGTAGTGCCAATATTACAAAGTCTATTGCCGATGCCAAGAGATTGACAGATCAGATGACTGGGCAATATAAAGGACAGTTTACTATTTCATCAGTACTCAATACTGGTGATCAAGTTGATAGACAGTACAATGATCTCATTCGAGATTTGCTGATTACGGTGGGACTTGTTTTTCTCACACTTTTTCTTTTTTTGGGTGTTCGTCAGGCAGTTGTTGCTTCTCTTGCAATCCCTTTAACTTTTCTTATTACGTTTATCGTGATGAATATTACAGGAATTGCATTGAGTTTTATTGCCTTTTTCTCTTTGCTGTTATCACTTGGACTTTTGGTTGATGACACAATTGTTGTCATTTCAGCATTGACAGCATATTACCGAACCAATAAATTTACGCCGCTTGAAACAGGACTCTTGGTATGGAGAGATTTCCGGACAGCAATTTTAACAACTACTCTGACGACTGTCTGGGCTTTTGTTCCTCTGCTTCTCTCAACGGGGATTATTGGAGAATTTATTAAACCAATTCCAATTGTTGTCTCAAGTACGCTTCTTGGTTCTTTGGCTGTTGCAATATTTATCACAATGCCATTACTTTTGTTACTTCTTGGATCAAAGTTACCAAAGCGAGTGACAATTCTTTTTCGCGTTTTGGGTGTTGCGATCCTTTTTGCGATTTTTGTTGGTATTGCACCAAAGGGTTCATTATTTTTACCAGCATTGCTAGTCTTTATTTCGATTTTATTTATTTATTTCCAAGTACGATATCTGTTATTTCAGAGATTGTCTGTCGTCTCGAGAAATTCTCTAAACAGTACTAAACAGACTTTTTCTCAATATATCAATCACGGTGTTATTAATTTTGAAAAAATTGAGAAAAAGTATCGAAGTATCATTACAAAAATTCTTTCAAAAGCAGATACTCGTCGTAAAACAATTATTGCCGTTGTTATTTTTTCACTATTTTCTTATTTGTTATTGCCATTCGGTTTTGTCCATAATGAATTTTTTCCACCGAGTGATCAAGAATATATTTATCTTTCACTTGAGCTTCCAGCCGGGGCAAATATTACCCAAACCGATCAAGAAGCGTTGAAGGTTTTAAATAGCGTCCGTAACATTCCTGAAGTAGAATTTGCTACAGCAACTATGCGATTGAGCGTAGATCCAGGACGTGGCTATGCAGGATCAAATGATAATACTGCTTTGATTACTATTGTTTTGCCACCTTTGAGTGCGCGTCATCGAACTTCCATAGATATCGCGCAAGAACTTCGCGACAAATATCAAAATTATCAAAAAGGTACGTTATCAGTTGTCGAAGTGAGTGGTGGTCCTCCTGCTGGATCAGATATTCAAATCAAACTTTCCGGTGATGATTTGACAGTTTTGGATAGTTATGCAAACAAGATTCAAGATTATCTTGACAAACAACAAGGGGTTGCCAACGTTTCAAAATCGATAAAATCGGGAACAAGTAAAATTGTTTTTGTCCCTGATTATCAAAAATTGTTAGATGCTGGTATCACACAAGATCAACTTGGTTTGTGGCTTCGTACCTACGCAAGTGGATTTACTCTTGAAACCAATGCAAAATTGCAGCAGGGGACCAATGAAAGCCAAGATATTGTTTTCCGAACTGCAACGACACCACAAACTGTTTTATCAGTTGATAGTATTTATATCCCTGTCAAAGACGGATCACCTGTTCCGCTTGCAAGTCTTGGGACATTTGAACTTCGTCCCAATCCGACACTTATTACACGCGAAGATGGAAAACGAACAATTTCTGTTAGTGCAGGTGTAACTAAAGGAATTTCAAGTACAGAAAAAAACAAAGATTTAGAAAAATTTGCTGATTCACTGAATTTGCCAGATGGCTATTCTTGGTCAACTGGTGGACAGAATCAAGAAAATCAAAATTCAGTCACTGCAATTCTTGAAGCGATGGTGTTTTCATTTTTACTTATTATTATTACAATGGTTTTACAATTTTCTTCTTTCCGTAAAGCATTTCTTGTGATGTTGGTTATTCCACTTTCTATTTCTGGAGTTTTTATTATTTTCTCAGTAACCCACACGCCGTTGTCATTTCCAGCACTTATTGGTACTTTGGCACTCTTTGGTATCGTTGTCAAAAATGCAATTCTTATTGTTGATAAAATCAATCAAAACTTACGACAAAAAATGGAATTCAAAGAAGCAATTGTTGATGCTGCCGAAAGTCGATTGGAGCCGATTACCTTAACGACATTTGCAACAATTGTTGGTCTTATTCCGATTACTCTTTCTGACCCGTTGTGGCAAGGACTTGGAGGCGCAATCATTGCGGGACTTTTCTTCTCAGGAAGTATGATGCTTTTTTTCATTCCTGTTATGTATTATCTGATCTTTAAGGGATCAGAAGGGAAAAATAACCTCCATTGACACATTAGACAATTAGCTCCCTCTTGACCTCCTCGTAAAAATCGTTCTTAATTAAGATATGGAAAAACAAATTGAGGCAGTTGTTTCTGCTCCTTCTATTGCTTTGGAGAAAAGTATTGAAGCAACGAGAAAATTGGGAAAAGACGCATCAGAACTAACAAGACTTAAAAAAGCACACAGTTTCTGGACGAGTCTGGGTCCTGGTCTTATCACAGGCGCAGCTGATGATGACCCGTCAGGAATTGCGACATATTCACAAACAGGCGCGCAATATGGTTTTCAACTTTTATGGCTTGCTGGATTTACTTTTCCTTTGATGGCATTTGTCCAAGAAATGTGTGCGCGTATTGGTTTGACAACTGGACGAGGCCTGGCTGGAAATATCCGGATTAATTATCCTAAAGGAGTTCTGTATACGTGTGCTTTGTTGCTTTTTGTTGCCAATACACTCAACATCGGTGCTGATATTGGAGCAATGGCCAAAGCAACGCAGCTTCTTGATCCGCACTTACATTTTGGTTTATTAGTTGCTGGGTTTACTTTTTTTTGTTTATTTTTACAAATATTTACTCCGTATGAACAATATGCAAAATATTTAAAATATCTTGTTCTCGTTTTATTTTCCTATGTGGCAACTGCTTTTATTGCGCATATTGATTTTAAAGAGTTATTTTTTCATACATTTGTTCCTTCATTGACACTTTCTAAGGAGCAGCTTTTTTTGATAACTGGTATTTTGGGTACAACTATTTCTCCGTATCTTTTTTTCTGGCAAACCTCACATGAAGTTGAGGAAGAAATTCTCCATGGAAAAACATCGATTAGGCTTCGTGAAGGGACAACAAATCAGGAAGTCAAAAAAATGCGTGTTGATGTCTGGACAGGGATGTTTGTCTCTAATGCTGTGATGTATTTTATTATAGCAACTTGTGCGGCTGTCCTTTTTACAAATGGTATTCACACAATTCACACAGCAGCTGATGCGGCAGCAGCACTCAAACCATTGGCTGGAGATTATGCTTTTCTTCTTTTTGCACTCGGCATTATAGGGATGGGACTTTTGGCTGTTCCCGTTCTTGCCGGATCGGCAGCCTATACTGCGGCTGAAAGTTTTAAATGGAAGTCAGGACTTTATAGAAAATTGCATCAAGCTCGAGCATTTTATGGTGTCATTATTTTTTCAATGATTATCGGGATGGTTATTAACTTCTTTGGTATTGATCCTATTAAAATGCTTATTTATTCTGCTGTCGTCAATGGTCTTGTCGCGCCACTGATTTTATTTTTAATTGTGCAGATGACGAGCAATCCAAGAGTTGTGAAAGATCGAGTAAACCATCCTTTTGTAGCCGCGTTAGGATGGTATGTGACAGGGCTAATGACAATTTGTGGTATTGCAACAATTATCTCCTTCGTTTTATAAAGCTCTTCATTTGTGATTAAAAATTATTCCAAAACTTTCATTCTGAACGTGTGAAATAAGTGCTAGGATTTTTTTGGTGGATTGGTAATTGTCAGAAAGGATGTAATTGCGCTTAAGAAAGCAAGAAATGCACCAATTCCCATCGCTGAACGGAAACTATACAAAAGCGCATCATCGATATTCTCTTTTGCAATCGCTTTTTTCATATCAGAGAATGAAGAAGGTAGTTCTATTGCGCCAAGTTTGTTTTTTTGCGAAAGAATTTGTTGTTTTTCAAAAGTGCTTAATGATGATGCAACAATATTTTTTGTCAGTTGCGAGGAAAAAAGAAATAAGACAATTGCTCCGAGAAGCGCAACAGCCAACAGTGCAGCAACTCGAGCAACCGCATTATTGACACCAGATGCAGCACCTGAGAATTTATGTTCGACTGCGAGTGCTGATTTGGTAAGTGGAGCGATAACTGTTGCCATACCAATACCAAACAGAACAAGACCAGGGAAAAAGCTTATGAAATAGTTGACATGATTGCCGGCAAGAGTAAGCAGTACCATACCTACCGACACGATAAGTGGACCCACGATCATTGGTAAACGTGGGCCTATTTTATCGCTTAATCCTCCAGCAGGACCTGATAAGAAGGTAATAAGAAGAATTGTTGGCAAAAGACTAAGTCCTGCAAAAAGAGGAGGATATTGTTGGAGTTGCTCAAGATTGAGAACAAAGAAAAAGATAACGCCATTAAGCGCGAAATAAAGAAAAAGTGTTGCGATATTTGCTCCTGTCACGAGTTTGGAAGAAAAGATATGTAAGGGAACAAGTGGTTCTTTTACTTTCATTTCCGTCACAGCAAAAGCGAAAAAAGTAACAATCCCAAGCGCCAATCCGCCAATAACAATGCTATTGTTCCATCCCAAAATCGGTCCTTCAATCAGACTATATGAAATAGTTAATAAGCTGATAAAAATGAGTGCCGTTCCTAAAAAATCCAACCGATGGGTGTCGGGATTCTTTGTCTCCGGGACAAATCGAAGCGTCAGAAAAAGCGCAAGAATACCAAGTGGCACATTAATAAAAAAGATTGATGACCAACCAAGAGTTTGCACCAACCACCCTCCCAAAAAAGGTCCAAGCGCTGCCACTCCTCCTGCAAATCCTGACCACAAGCCAATCGCGCTACCGCGTACTTTTTCTTCAAATGACGTATTAATGATACTCAAACTTCCTGGTATCATCAGTGCTCCACCGATCCCTTGGAGAGTTCGTGCGGCAATCAGTTGGCCGATTGTTTGACTCAGACCGCACAGGAGAGAAGACAAAGCAAAAAGACCGATACCATACAAAAATACTCGTTTTCTACCCAATTTATCACCCAGTGATCCACTGATAAGAATAAGAGCAGCAAGCATGAGAGTATAAATATTAACCACCCATTGCATGCTATCAAGGGTGGCATGAAGGGTTGACTGAATAACGGGAATAGCAATCGTCACAACACTTCCATCCAAAAAAGCCATGCCACTTGCGAGGATAGTTGCTGCAAGAATAAGTTTACCTTCAGTTGATTTTATACTGACATAATTCATATTATTTTTACTTTTGCAAAAGAGGGGTCTTTCGCGATATACTGAGATATAAACTTTTCTAAATAATTGTATCATACTTATAAAATCAGCACTAAGCCTATAATGTATTGATTTAGAGAGGAGTTTTTAGTATAATTATGGATCAAATGAGCGCAGAACTTCCAAAAAGACATCCAGGAATAAATCCGAGGGAAAATCGAACAATTATCGACCCAACTAAAGGACAAACATTTACTCTAGAGAGAATCTTAGGAAAAGGTGCGACTGCTGATGTGTTTGCCGCAACAGATGATGCAGGAAATCAACATGCTCTTAAATTGTTTTATCCTCCTCCCAAAGATCCTAACCAATATCAACCTAATCCAGCAAAAGAAGCAGCGATCCATAGAGAATTAAGACATGATAATATTATTACCTACTATACCTCAGGTAAAACAAACGAAGGCTTACACTATCTTGTGACAGAGCTAGCTACAAAGGGTAGTTTGGATGCCCTTATCAAAACGGGAGGTATGCCAATTACTGAAGTTCTTCCTTTTCTGCTTGATATAACTCGAGCGCTTCTTTATTTACATGGTTCACGTTTTGGTGAACGCCGGCCAATGGCTCATGCAGATATAAAGCTTTCAAATATTCTTATTGGTGATAGTAAAGCAAAATTAGGTGATTTTGGTTTAACTCAGTTAGTAATAAATAAAGAAAGAGTAGCAGAACAATTCGGATCTTACCGGTATGTTGCTCCAGAACAATTGCGAGGATCTGGTCCCACAACTGCAAGTGATATGTATGCGTTTGCAATAACGACATTTAGAGCGCTTACTGGAGAATATCCATATGGAGATTTGGATAAGGAAGAACAATTGAGGGCACATATGGAACAGGAACCAAGAAATCTTCCTGATGTTTTAGGTGGTAGTCCGCAAAATATCGCTCTTGGGGAAGTTTTAACAGCAGCAATGGCAAAAGATCCATCTACGCGTCCAGCAGCTAAACAATTTGGAAAAGCTCTTAGAAGAGCAGCAAAAATAGATGCAGAATCACGACCTATTATTATTAAAATGTCAGGGAAAAAGCCAGTGACGCAAGCCCAGTTAGAGCAAGAAACAGGGACCTTCCCATCTGTCTCTGGAGAAGAATCGAGGAAAGAGTCAGTACCAGTTGTTATAGATACTGAAAGAACAGACAATCTAACACAAATTGGATCAGATCTTGAAACGATGAGATTAGAACTGGCACAAACACGACAAGATTTGGAAAAGACAAGTCGAATATTCAGCGGAGAAGAATCAGTCACTCAGCCAATACTTCGTCCTGCTGTCCATGAGGGACCAACAGGACCTATTGATAATAGACCACCAGATAATCGGCCTGATGGAAGACCAGATGGACACACCAAACCACATCACAAGAAGTACAGCGTTCGTAGAAGAGTTACTGCAGCGGTTGCTTCAATTGCGATTGGTTTGGGTCTTATGAGCGGAGGGGTTATTGATTTTCTCAAAAAACCAGCAGGAAATTCTGTTGTTAAAGGTGGTGAAAAAGATTTATTGAGTACCATCAAGCAAGCATTTGGCCCAAATAAACCAGATGCTTCAATACCATCTCCCAAACCTTCCCCAGATGCGTCGCCTTCAGCCAAAAAATCAGCTCATAAACCCTCCCATCCTTCATCATCACCTGATACAAAACCTAGCACATCTGCTGTTGCGCCGTTGCCTAGCGTAAGTCAAATGCCTCAACCGACTGAAACACCTTCTCCAACAGACACATCCTCACCAGTTGCAACACCAGATGCCCCAACAGCATCTGCTTCTCCATCACCATCAGAATCTCCGACTGCATAGAAAGAGTTCTTTCCTAATCCTTACATAATTTTGTTTATTTTCTTATTGTTCTGTTCTAGGATATAACTATGTTACAGAAAAGAAGAGGATTTGCATCAATGAGTAGAGATAAACAGCGAATGATTGCAAGTAAAGGTGGAAAAGCTGCTCACAAAAAAGGCACAGCACATACTTGGACATCTGATGAAGCACGTGCAGCAGGAAGAAAAGGCGGAAAAGCACGACAGAAGGTACAGATTTAATAGTACAATAATTCCGAAAAGATTTTACTCGTTTATGCTAAACGAGTATTTTTACGTGTATAATAGAGAAATTCTTATGGAAGGCAATAGTAATATTTTAGAACAGATTAATAAGGCAGCATTAAAATTACTCGCTGCACAAAAACTTGATAAGCTTTGTGCCGTAATCGTTGAAGAAGGCAAAAAGCTCGTCGGCGCAGAATATGGGTCAATTTTTTTATTTGGTACCAATAAAAATAAGTTGGAACCTATTTACAGTTCTTCACCTATTCTTAATAAGCCCAAAATAAAAAGGAAAGGTTATACCGATAAAGCCTTTGTTACTGGTGCTGTTACGATACTACAAAGTACTGAGATAAAAAAAGTTTATCCAGAAGTGAAGCCGCTTGGAATAAATTCCATTGTCTTACTTCCGTTATCATACAAATCCGAATCAATAGGTGTCCTTGCAATGCATTCTTTAAAAAATGAATATTTTACCAATAGACAATTACATATTCTCAAACTCTATGCCTCTATGGCATGTTTGGCAATTACCAAAACAAAAATGTATGATGAAACCAAAATTGCCCTAGAGGTGCGTGATCGATTTATTTCGCTCGCATCACATGAATTACGCACGCCCCTCACTTCAATCAATGGTTATATCCAACTGCTTTATGGTAAGCTTTCGCAAAAAGATACCATTGAATCTCGTTGGGTGGAAGAGTTGTATAGTGAAAGCATTCGTCTGACAAATTTAGTCAAAGATCTTTTGGATATTAATCGTATCAAGCAAGGGCAGCTTGCATTTACGCTCAGTGAGGTAGATATGAAAGATATTATCGAGAAAGTCATCAAACAATATCGCTCCTACAATCCAGACAAAAAAATTATCTTTGAAGATAATTTATCCGGCAAACCATATAAAGTAATTGGTGACTTTGATAGATTACGTGAAATGGTATCCGCTCTTTTAAGTAACGCAGTAAAATTTTCAGCACCCTATACGACTATCTTGATTTCAATCAAAGCAAAATCTCGTTTTATTCGTATGCGCATTCAAGATTATGGCAAAGGAATACCAAAGCAAGATCTGGAGCGGATTTTTGAAGGTTTTTCCAGATCAAAACAAATTCCGGATAAAGATGGGATAGGTCTAGGACTTCTCTTGGCGCAGCATGTGGTGAGTTATCATCGGGGGAAGATTACGATTACCTCAAAGGAACAAAAAGGAACAACAGTAGATGTCGAACTACCTTGGGTGAAGCTTTAAATTATTCTTTAATCACATAGCCAAAGCCGCGAACGGAGTGAATGAGGGGTTTGGGATATCCTGAGTCAATTTTTTTGCGAAGATAACCTATGTACACATCCACCACTCGTGTCTCCACATCTGAAGAATACAACCAAATACGTGAAAGAATCATATCTCGAGTCAAAATTCTGCCTTTGTTACTCATAAGATATTGTAATAATTTAAATTCTTGTGGTGTTAACTGAATCATTTTGCCATGTCTTTTGACTTCCATGGTTTTGCTATCAAGTTCAAGATCGCCAACTTGCATAATTGATTCTGTGCCGCCTTGTTTGCGAAGTCTTGCTTTGATTCTTGCGAGAAATTCGTCAGCGATAAAAGGTTTGGTGATATAATCATCAGCCCCAAGATTCAATCCTTGGACAATATCGGTTACAGAATCTTTTGCTGTGAGAATAATAATAGGAAGATCTTTATTTTTCTTTCGTACTTCCTGACAAACAGCCTCTCCACTCATTGTTGGCAAACCAAGATCTAAAACAATCATATCCGGCTGAGTTTTTTTCAAATATTCTAAAGCAGCGATACCATCGGAGGCAACATTCACGGCATAACCATTATCAAGAAGTAGTTCTTTGAGGTATTTTTGAAGGCCCTTATCGTCTTCAACAATGAGGATCATCGGTGTCATATGGCTGATTATATCACAATATTGCCACTTACTAGTGCTAGAACCAATGCTCTTACTTTTTTATTACTTGTTATTAATAGGAATTTATCAAATAATCAGCATACTACCAGTAGTTTTTGTTCGCTAATATTACTACTTGCATTTTTAGCAACAAGAAGATACTATAGGCAAAATGAAAATTCTTTATTTACATATGTTTCCATTATGGGGTAACGGCAGCGGAGTTTTTCTTCGAGAGCTAGCAGCCAAACTCCAGAACCACCATGAAATAGCAATTGTTGCACCTGAAAAGAGAATGCTTGCTGGAGTCAAACAGTATAAGGTGAATGCTCCGCAAGATGGTGTTTTTGTCGGCCATCCAGAGCTACCTGGTGCTAAACGTTTTGCAGATATGTCTGGACGAGAACTTGGTGAAATTTATACAACCTATTTATGGACTGCGGTTCGAGCCGTCTATGATTTCAAGCCTGATGTTATTCATGTATTTCATACAGCATTTTTACCAAGTATTGCTTTAATACTGAAATCTCTTTTTGGAACTCGCTACATTATTACTACACATGGTAGTGACTTAAACTATCTTGAAAAAGATAAGCGATTTCTTAAGCCTTTAAAAGAAGCAAGTAAACAAGCACGATTTATTACAGCAAATAGTGATTTTACCAAGAATTGGTACTTACGAATGTGTGGAGAAGACCTCCGTCAGAAAACAACCGTTATTTATGGAGGAGTAAATCTTGCGCCATACAAAAGGGATCCGCAAAAGATTGAAATTATTAATAAAAAATATAACCTCTCAGATAAAAAGGTTGTTCTTTTTACTGGGCGTTTAACCAGACATAAAGGAGTTATTCATTTGGTCCGAGCAGCCAAAAATATTAAGGGAACAGTGCTTATTGTTGGAGATGGTCCAGAAAAGCAAGCTATTCAAGCAGAAATAAAAGAAAGAAATCTTACCAATGTTATTCTTGCCGGATACATTAATTCAAGCGATCCACTCTATCATGCATATTATGAACGGGCAGATGTGTATGTCGCGCCAAGTACATGGGAAGAACCGCTGGGGTTGACGATTATTGAGGCAATGGCAGGTCATACGCCTGTGGTTGCTAGCCGAAAAGGAGGAATTGTCTCAATTATTACCAATAATGTGAATGGATTTCTTGTACCACCACGCAATAGCGCAGTAATTGCAGCGCAGGTAAACATATTATTAGAAAATGACAAGCTGCGGGAGCGAATTGCTACAGTTGCATACAACACAATTATTGAAAAATTTAGTTGGGATAAAATTGCGAGAAGGTTTGAAAAGCTGTATGAAGAAACAGCAGGCAAGCGAATCAAGCCAACTACTACTCCATTTAACTCTTTCTTCAATTGGTTTCTTGCAAAGCGATAATTTACTACGGGTCTCTTCACAGCTCTTCAGAGTATGTATTTTGTTGTCAAAAGAGAAATATGTTGTGTATAATGATGTTGCTACAGTATAGATAAAAAGCTGATCAAGCAAAAGTAGATTCAATGAAGATTGCTATAAACTCAATTATTAGTCGGCCAGTTAGCCCAGTTACCTTTGGTGGAACAGAAGGGTTTACGTACATTCTAGTTGAAGAACTGAAAAGAAGGAATTATGATGTTCATTTATATGCGGCTTCCGATAGTCAGACATCCGCAATACTACACAGTGTGAATGACTCAGTTACTGCGCGAGAAAAACGAATGGGTGAGTCTCTCTCTCAACCTTACTATCTTCTTCTGGCTCAGAATTTGACACTAGATTCTTCGCGATACGATATTATTCATAATAATTACTTTCATTATTATTTTTTTAGCGCTTTTACACCGTTTCTTTCTTGTCCGGTAGTCCATACGATCCATAGTGCTTTTTTTCAAGATAAAAACTGGCAAGAAATTTTAAAATCATTCCATTTGGAAAAGAACGAACATTTTGTTTTTGTTTCAGAATATGCAAGGCAGTTGGCAGGATTTAAAGAACAGTCTTCTGTCATTTACCATGGAATCGACCTAGAGAATTTTCCATATAATGAAAACGCTTCTAATGCATTTCTCTGGCTAGGACGAATGGTTCCTGAAAAAGGAGCTGCCCAAGCAGTACAAGCGGCAAAACAAAGCGGTATCTCACTTATGCTAAATACAGCACGTGATGCAAAAATTGACCTGGAATACTTTACAAAGGAAGTAGAGCCATACCTGTCCGATAAGATCCGTTTGGAAAGAAAGGATACGCTTGAGGAGAAAGTGAAACTATATCAGCAAGCAAAAGCGATGCTTTTCCCAATCACATGGGAGGAACCATTCGGTCTGGTCATGCTTGAAGCAATGAGTTGTGGGACTCCTATTATTGGTTATGCTAGAGGGTCGGTCCCTGAGATTATAAAAGATGGTGTGACAGGATTTATCGTTAATCCATCTGAGGAGAAAAGAGGAAACTATATTATTCAAAAAACCGGCATTGAAGGACTCAAAGAAGCTATAGAAAGAATTAACAATTTATCTGCTGAGGAGTATCATCTTATGCGAAAAAATTCCAGAAAGCATGTAGAAGATAATTTTGCTGTTGGACGTATGATAAAGGAGTACGAACAACTATATAAACGACTCATTGCACAAGAACATGAAAAACATGAATACTAATTTTCATTGGAAAGATGCGATTATCTATCAAATCTATCCTAGAAGTTTTCAAGACAGTAATGGTGATGGCATAGGAGATTTAAACGGCATAACTAAACGGATAAATTATCTTAAAAGTAATAGCTTATCTTCACTTGGCGTTGACGCGATTTGGCTTTCTCCTTTCTATCCATCCCCTATGAAAGATGGGGGCTATGATATTAGTAATTATTGTAATGTGGATCCACAGTTTGGAACGCTTGATGACTTTGATCGTCTCCTAACAGAAGCTCACAATCACGAATTACGAGTTATTATCGATTTTATTCCTAACCATACCTCAAATGAACATGAGTGGTTCAAGGAGTCGCGCAGTTCAAAGAATAATCCGAAACGTGATTGGTATATCTGGCGTGATGGCAAAATTGATGGGTCGCCTCCAAATAATTGGATTTCAGTTTTTGGAGGCCCTGCATGGTTATTCGATAAAAAAACTGAACAATATTATCTCCATAGTTTTGCTAAAGAACAACCAGATCTGAACTGGGAAAATCCTCAGGTTAAAAAGACCATGTATGATGTCATACGTTTTTGGCTAAGGCGTGGAGTAGACGGAATACGAGTTGATGCATTTAATCAAGTTTTAAAAGATTATTCTTTTGCCGATGATCCGGTGAATCCACTTTATAAAGAAGGGAAAGATGATCCTTATAATAGACTCTTACATACTCATTCAAAAGATGTTGCGGGAAAACTGTATACTCTTAAAGAAATATGTAACGTCATGGATGAATTTGAACAAAAATTGCTTATTACCGAAGCATATTTAGAAATTGAGGATTTACTTCATTACTACAAAGTCGGTCAGAAAGAGACACTTTCTCCATTTAATTTTTTTATGTTGAGAAAACCTTGGAAAGCTTCAATCTATAAAGATTTCCTTAAAACATATGAGAAAGATCGACAAGTTCATGATATAGGTAATTTTGTACTGAGTAACCATGATAATCCCAGAATAGCTTCTCGAATTGGACGAAATGCAGCAAGAGTAGCATCTGTATTACTCTTTACACTTCGAGGAATCCCTTTTATCTATTATGGCGATGAATTGGGAATGAAAGATGGAGAAATTCCTTCTGAATATGCTCAAGATCCAAAGGAGATCAATAATCCTGGAAAAGGATTAAGTCGAGATCCGGCGCGTACTCCGATGCAGTGGGATCGTAAACCGAATGCTGGTTTTTCAACGGGAAAACCCTGGCTTCCTGTTGTTTCTGATTTCATGATATATAATGTGAAAAATGAGCAAAATGATCAAGACTCCTTTCTTTCCTTGTATAAAACATTGATTGCTATTAGAAAAGCATCACCAGCATTAAGGAGAGGATCCTATTTGGCAATAGAAGGAACTGAGGATAATATCCTTACTTTTTTACGAGAAGAAGCGGGTGAAAAAATAGTAGTTGTACTTAATTTTTCCAGCGAAGAGAAACAGATTTCGTTACCTTTCGGCAAAAGTGAGATTCTTTATCATTTAGAGAAAAAAGATAAGAGTAGGATAGTTTCATTAAAAACAGTAGATATAGGAGGAAATGATGCTTATATTTTACGACTTTTCTAACAGTATGATTTTATGAACATTACAGTTCAGCTTGACATACCTTTTTTAAAGGTATATTCTTACAATAGGTAATAAATTGTGAAAAATTTATTTCGAATTTATTTTCAGAGGAGGTTTTATTTAGCTTCATGCTTTCTGCTCAAAAAGCTGAGTCTAACGATTTAGTTAACCATACAGAAGAACAAAAATTTTATTTCGACACCGTAATAGTTTTCGGTCAGGGTCCTATAAAGCCGATACTCCTTGTTGAAGAATTAACGTATAAGCAACAACAAGCTTTAGCATTATACAATCAAGATTCCTTAAACAATCCCGAACCAGATTTTTGGCTCATGCAGCAACCCCGTTATCTCTCCCAACTTTTAAAAATAGAACAAGATAAAACACTTTCACGAAGCGAAAAAAAATCCCTAAAAGAACAAACAGTACAAAAATGGCAACATATTGGATGGTTTGCACTCAAGAGAATGGGCAGGCAAAATGGTCTAGCAGCAGGATATGCGCTGTATAAAGGATTAACAAAAGAAGTTATTGTGTCGGGTGGTCGTACAATTAGTCCATCAGCAAGAAATTATCTACCAAAAGAACGTTTAAACAATTGGCCTTCAGAAGCAGAGCTTATGGCAGAAATTATAAAAACCTACTACGGTGATTTATATCAAAAGAAATTTGGGAAACATATTAGCGAGGTTATTAAAATTGAAAATGCTTCAACCAATACACTTGAAAATTTTGTTTATACGATTAATGCATACCCACAACTGTTATCTCATACAGTAAAGATTGGTTTTATTAGTGCTGGGCATCATATGAGAAGAATTCGTCTCTTAGCAAAAATTTTTGATATTCCTCTTCCAGAAAAGTATGAATTACCTGCGCAAGAACTTTTGAAACATGCAGATGAAATTGCCAATGAGGAAATTATTGACGTCTCCAATTGTGCTGACGTAAAGCTCCAATCAACTCGAGAAGAGCGCTGGATTAGAGGACTCAATGACCCACAATATATTACCTATTGGTTGGGTTATATTGCGGAAGTAAAGCAACAATGTGTTTTGCAAAAAACATTGGATCGTTTGCAAGATACCGTTTGGGAAAAAGCAGCAGCAAGTGCATGTAAAAAAGTAGGAATTTCTCTTGAGGAATTTAGTGGAGAAAATATTGCTCAGCTTGCCAAAAACAAACCAGAAAAATATGCATCATTTGTGAGAGCTTTGCAACAACTAAAAAAACCCGAATACAGAACTCTTCCTCCTCATTTATTATAATCCAAGAAATCAGAGAGTGAAAATAAATCAAAAATCAAGATAAAAAAGAACATGATATAATTGTTCTTAGGTTATTTATGGAAAGTTCAGAATATATTCCCCAACGCAAAAATTCTTTAATTGTTTTTGGGCAAGGTCCAGTCGTTGACTCAGAAACAAAAATCAAAGCGATAGATAATAAAACAGAAAAAGGAAAAGAAACTGTACACTTTTGGGGGAAAGGTTTGGTAGATGCTGCGGCAATTCTTCATAAGAATAATACGGTTGGGAAAATTATTGTTTTAGGTGGAAAGACGGGAGGAGAAGTATACGACTCAGAAGCAGAATTGGTAGCCAAGGGATTAACAGAACAAGGAATTTCTCAATCAGAAATTGCTCAAGAGACGAGATCGACTAATACACTAGAAAATTTAGTGAATGTTTGTAATGATTTTCTTGACAAACCAGGAGAAGCAGAGCAAGCAGTTGATATACTTGGTGCTCCATATCATATGACGCGGATGAAGCTATTGATGAAACTTTTTGCGATTCCTTATAACAATGTTTTTGCATCTGATGAAGTTGTACGCGCTGCTGCACGAGGTGACAAAAAAGCTGATGAATGGGATCATAAGGAGCTTTCGGAAATTGAAAGAAGATTAGATATCAATGCAGCAGGAAGATTGCCCGTTTCAGATGCTGACAAAATGATACCAGGATATTATGACGCAAAAGAAGGAGAAGAACGAAAAACGATATTACGAAGAGTACAAGAAGAAGAAGTTTGGATGCGAGCAATGATGGAAATTCCGGAATATTCTCTGAAATACTTTGCTCAAATCAAAAATGATAAAAAGTTGGGGGAAATTTTAGAAAACGTTGAAGAACTATTTCCAGGAGAGTTAGTAAAACAGGGTATTATACCAAGTGATACGTATGATACAATTCGAGAGAAGCTTGCGAAAATTGAGCGAAAAATGCCCGATAGAGAGCGTTGGATTGAAGAACATGCAAAAACTGGTTTGTCTGACGCACTCCAAGAGAAAATAATGATATTTATACGCAAGTAAATTAACCAATGAAAATATTACTCGTTTCAACACTCAAACGCAAAGTAGCTCCTGACATGACAGCCTCGCGAAGCCGAATTATTTATGAACTGGCCAAAGGATTACTCGCAAAAGGTCATGATGTTACCATTTTGGGAACGGGAGATAGCGTCGTTCCTGGGGCAAAAGTGATTGGTCTTCTTCCAAAATCTTTTACAGAATTACCAGCATTTGAAAATCCTTTTTATGCAGAGACAAGTTATCTTGTACAATTGGCTAAAAAAATTGAAGAAATTGCTCCGAATTTTGATATGATTCATAATCATACATTCCCCGAATTTATTAATTTATTTGCTGCAGAGCAAATCAAGACACCGATGGTGACAACAGTTCATGCCCAAGCAACGCTGGAGCTTGATCAAGTACTCAGTCTTTTTCCAAAAACACATCTTGTTGCTATTTCTAATGCTCATAAAACAGGTTTTAAAAAAGCAAAGCTAGAAAGGATTGTTTACAATGGTATTGATACCAAACTCTATGCATATTCAGAAAAAAAAGATGATTATCTTCTCTGGATTGGAAGACTTTCAAAAGCAAAAACTGATGATGGCAGTTTTATGGACCCAAAAGGGATTCGATGGGCGATTCAATTGGCAGAGCAAACAGGAAATCGACTTTTGCTCTCTGGCAATGTTGAAGATAAAGCATTTTTCGAACAAGATGTTAAACCTCACTTGAGTGAAAAAATCCGATGGATTGGCGAGTTATCATCTGAACAGCCATTGTCAAAAGAAAAAGTTGCAGAACTAATGCAAAAGGCAAAAGCATTCCTGATGACAGTTAATTGGCCAGAACCTTTTGGACTGGTGATGGCTGAGGCGATGAGTTGTGGGACGCCGGTTATTGGTTTTGATCGAGGTGCAGTTGGCGAAATTGTTGTTGATGGTAAGACAGGATTTGTTGTTGCTCCTCAAGAAGGAATTGAAGGACTTAAGAAAGCTGTTTCACAACTAGGTACGATTAAGCCCAGTGATTGCCGTAAACATGTTGAGGAACAGTTTAGTATTGAACGGATGGTTTCTGCATACGAAACAGCTTATAAAGAAATTATCGCAAAACAGAGCGATTAAGGTCACAATGCAAAGCTTGGAAGAAAAAATTATATTCCTCTATCCTCAGAGTTCCACGCAAGTGTATCAAAAGCTGCAAAAAATTCTTCAAGCATTTGGCTCTTCATTAAAAGCTAGCAATGGCAAAGCAAAAAGAGCTACCTTTACAGAAAAAGATGCTGTACTGATAACCTATGCAGATCATGTTTCAGAAAAAGGACAAAAGACACTTCAGACAATGCGCAAATTTCTCGATACTTTTGCAAAAGACTTGTTCAATAAAATTCATTTTTTACCATTTTACCCGTATAGTTCTGATGATGGATTCTCAGTTATTGATTACTACACAATAAAAGATGAGTTTGGAACCTGGCAAGATATAGAAACAATACATAAAGATTTTCTTTTAATGTTTGATTTTGTTGCCAATCATGTTTCAAGTCAGAGTGAGTGGTTTGAGAAATTTTTACAAGGTGATGATCACTATGCGAATTATTTTGTTGCATATGATGAACCAATTGACACAAGCTTGGTCTATCGTCCACGGACAACGCCTCTTTTAACACATTACAAAACAAAACAAGGAGAAAAATATATCTGGACGACGTTTTCTGAGGATCAAATTGATTTACAATGGAACAATCCTGAGGTCTTTTTGGAGCTCACTAAAATTTTATTATTTTACATCACACAAGGCGCTGACACAGTAAGACTGGATGCAGTAAATTATCTCTGGAAAGATCCCAAAACCTCCTCAGTTAATTTACCCCAAACCCATATGCTTGTCAAAATATTTCGTCAAATACTTGAAGAATATGCTCCGCATGTTTGGCTAATTCCTGAATCCAATACTCGCCAGACAATTAATGCATCATATTTTGGTAATGGTCAAGATGAAGCCCACCTTATCTATAATTTTACCCTAGCACCATTATTGCTGTATTCTTTTATTGAGGAAGATTCTACAAAATTATCTTCGTGGGTTTCATCACTTGTCTATCCTAAACATGCAACTTTTTTTAATGTGACAGCAACGCATGATGGCATAGGCCTGCAACCTGTCAAAGATATTTTAACAGAAGAAGAGATACAAAAGCTCATTGCTTATGTTGTGAGTAATGGATGTAAGATCAGTTATCATACAGTTTCAGGTGGTACTAAAGAGCCATACGAAATTAATGGCGTTTATAAAAGTGTCTTAGGAAATGACGAAAAATTTCTCGCAAGCCAAGCTATCCAACTCGCGCTTCGTGGCGTACCGGGGATATATCTGAACAGTTTTATCGGTGAAGAAAATTGGGAGGAAGGTGTCACTTTGCATAATGCTAATCGTGCTATTAACAGAAGAAAGTTTGCTTATCAAATACTTAAAACAGAACTTACCGATTCCCTCTCAGCAAAGTACAAAATTTATGCAGCATACCAACACTTACTAACACTAAGACAAAACGAGCCACTTTTTAGTCCTCACGTACATCAAGAGGTGGTGCTCATAGATCCACACATTTTTGCTCTAAAAAGAATAAAAGGTAATACGAGTCTTTTAGCTCTTACAAATATGTCACATCGTGTTTTACCTCTTCATAATCTTTCACATATCATGCAAAAATCAATTGGTACCGATATACTCACACAAAGATTGGTCGATTTGACAAGAGTTTTTATGCTACAGCCATACCAAACTCTGTGGCTCAAATCTAGTTAACACTTGACAATCAATGCGTAATCCTTGAAGATAAATATAAGAGTTATTTATTCTGTCCATGGATTCCAATAATACAAATAATGATACTGACCAAACTGCGTCTTCTCCATCTCCGGCACCATCTGTTGGTGCGGGGAATCCACCGCCTGTTTCAGAAAATCCATCGTCACAGCCGCCATCAGTAAATCCTCTAGAAATGTCTCCTCAATTATCCAAACCTGATATGTTCTCAAATCCAGCAGCATCACATGGTATTCCTCAACCAACAGCGCCTATGTCGTCAGAGCAAACGCCTACAAATATTCCTTTACCAACAGCACCATTAGCACAATCTTCTTCTCGTAAAGGAGCTCCGATGATTTTAATCATTATTCTTTTAGTATTTTCTTTTTTCTGTGGGTTACTTATTGCGGCTTGGTATTTCCAAACACAATTACAGAAAGATACAACTCCTAAACAAGCAACACAAACTCCTGCTATCTCATCAAAGACAATTGTGATTGGCACTGACGCAACATTTCCACCTATGGAATATACAAATAAAGAAGGTGGACTTGTTGGGTATGATATTGATTTGGGATATCGCATTGCAAATGAACTCGGCGCAAAAGTAGAATTTAAAAATATTCGTTGGGATGACTTATTTAAAGCGCTTAATAATAAGCAAGTTGCTATGATTATTTCCTCAGTTACGATTACTGACGAGCGGAAAAAGCTTTATGATTTTTCAGATAGTTATCTCAATGCTGGACAGGTAGTAATTACCTCAAAAGAGAATACAACTATTACGTCTGTCGAAAGCTTGAAAGGCAAAAAAATTGCCGTACAGCATGGAACGACAAACGAGCAAGAAGCGCTTAAACATACTTCTCCCAATCTGGTGATTCAATATCCTGATTTTGTTCAGGCGACCAAAGCACTTGTTGATGGGAAGGTTGATGCTATTTTGTCTGATCTTCCCGGGGCAAAAGGAATAGTCACGACAAATCCAACATTAAAGATCGCGACGGATCCATTTACCAATGAATACTATGGTGTAGTTTTTCGTAAAGGTGATCCAAATATTAAAAAGATTAATGATATTCTCACGTTGCTACAGACAAAAGGCGTCTTAACAGATTTGAAACAAAAATGGTTAGATTGAGGGAAAAAGAATGAATGAAATTAACAATTCGTATCAAATTACTCATAGGATTTACACTACTACTGATTCTGTCCTCGCTCATTCAAGCGTTTACCTTTAATATTACCAAACAATATATTACCTCTCAAATTGATAATCTGCAGATAGATCAAGCCAAAAGAGGAGCAAGTGAAGTACAGAACTTTTTTACTACCTTAAGTCTTGATAGTTTTGGATTGGCACAGCTTTTTGGTAAAAGCAGTCAGCCTCTGAGTATTGTAGATCAAGCAAATGTTTCTGCTGTTGCAAATTATATTATTGAAAATAAAAGTTATATCAAAAAAATCTCTATTCTTTCTCCGCTTGGAAAAGAACAGATGAGATTTGATGCTTTAGGTCCAATTCCCAAAGAAAAACTCAGTTACGAAGTATTTAGTAGTCCTTTCAAATCCGCAGCCGCAGGTACGACGGCGATATCAAAGGTCTATTTTATTGATAATCAACTTGGTCCCTACATCGATATGTACTCGCCAGTTTTTTCGCGTGATAACAAGGTAATTGGTGTTATCAAAATGCAGATAAGTTTGGATAAGCTTCAAGAGAGTATTGCAGCTATCAAACTTGGTAATAATGGCTATCTGTACGTTGTCGATAATGAAGGGAGACTTATTGTCCACCATACAGCATCATTTGTTGCTAAGCGACCTGAACTTTCTGGACGAAAAATTATTGCAGATGCATTGCACACGATTACCATAACAGAAAATGATGAAAATTATACTAATGAAAATAATGTCCCAGTTGTTGCAAAAGCGATTAAAATTCCAGGTTACGATTGGGTAGTTATTTTTGAACAGCCTGTCGTTGAAGCATTTGGTTTTTTGACATTTATTCGTGATATTTTTCTTATTACGCTTATTGGTTCATTAGTTGTCTTGTTGTTAATTTCTTTGTTTCTCAGCGAAAATCTCACTCGGCCAATCAGAAAATTACAAAAAGCCGCGCAGCTTCTCGAACAAGGTCAACTGAATGCAAATATTGCTATCAATAGTGGCGATGAAATCGAGACACTTTCTCATGCATTTGCGGATATGGTTAATCAATTGTTGCAAAGAGAGAATCTTCTGCGTCAAGAAAAACAAGAAACAGAAATTATTTTACAGTCGCTAACTGACGGGGTAGTCGCGCTTGATCAACAGGGAAGAATTATTGCGTTTAATAAAGCCGCAGAAAAAGTTACTGGATTTGCGTCGACAGAAGTTGTGGGGGAAAATGTTGATACTATTTTGCACTTTTATGAAAGCCAACAAATTATTTCATTTTTTGTATACAGTCAGCAAACAGAGGCAATGGCTCAAAAGTTCAAAGAAAAAGGATTACATCTGAGCAACAAAGATGGACAAAAGGTAAGTCTGGCATTAACTATTAGGCCTGTGTTATTTGGAGAACAAAGAAATGGTTTTATTATCGCTTTCCACGATTTAAGCAAAGAGCAAGAACTTGAAGAAATGAAACTTGACTTTGTCTCTATGGCAGCACATGAATTACGAACACCACTCACAGCAATTCGTGGCTATGCTTCGCTTCTGCAAATACAAAATGCAAAAGATCTTGATGCTTCTGGGAAAGAATTTATCAAACGATTAGTCGTCAGTAGTGAAAATCTTGGGAATCTTATTGAAAATCTTTTGAGTGTATCTCGCATCGAACGAAGTATCTTTAGTATTGATGCCAGGCCAATTGATTTGACAACGACTATTAAAAACGTTGTTGATAATGTAAGGCCACAAGCAACGACCAAAAAGCAAACAATTACACTTCTTGTTCCTAGTGATCTGCCTGTCGTTTTTGCTGATGCATTTCGTATTGGACAAGTAATTCTGAATTTCGTTGCAAATGCCGTAAACTATACACAGGTTGGAGGAAGTATTACCGTAAAAGCTGAGAAGAAGGAAGATTATCTACAAATTTCTGTGATAGATACAGGACGAGGAGTACCCAAAGAAGCGTTACAAAAACTCTTTACCAAATTCTTCCGCGTTTCTGGAAGCCTCGAACAAGGTTCAAAAGGAACAGGTCTTGGACTTTATATCTCTAAATCTATTATAGAAATGCATAAAGGAAAAATTTGGGTTGAAAGCGAATTAGGAAAAGGATCAACATTTGCTTTTTCTCTTCCGATTGCCAAACCACAAGATATAACAGCATATGAACAAAAACGTACACTAATAGGCCAAAATGGACAAGGTCTTCTTGGAAAATAATCAGGAATTGAGAGAATTGTTAGGCGAATTATTTTTATAAGAAAATAGTAAGAATTATCAAAAATTGTCGTAATTCGGTTGACACAAAGCGCTAAATTGTTTACCATATAAGTATCTCAGTTCATATCTGTTTATATCCCGCAGATAGTTAGTGAATTTATTCATCAAAAAAATAGACAATAGATTACCTCAGATCTTTAGAAAAGTATTTTATTTGAAAGGAGGTGAGCATATGATAAAGAAAATAAGTTTAGTATCAGGGCTTTTTGCTCTTTCAACATTCGCGGCAGTAAGTGTTGCTTTTGCGCAGACGGCTACACCGACTAACAGTCCAACGCCAACAACGGTAACAGCAAGCGTGACACCAAGTCCGACAACAACAGTTCCAAGTGCTGCGCCCGCAACAGGTCGTGCTCAGTAACTGAGATGATCATATGATATGAAAACAGGATGCGTTTCTTGATAACATTAACGCATCTTGTTGTATAGACAAATATGAAAAAACTATTTTTTATATTGCTCATTTTTTTATTTGGTGTTGGAGTAACTATTTTTAGTAAGTATCCTTCTCAAATTCAGCAGAAAGTTCTTCCTACTCCTACTCAAGCAGCTGTATTACCTTCTCCAACAATAACTTCAATACAGACAGTTGCTTTATCCGGTCAAACACTCTCTATCCCCAAAATTAATGTTTCTGCTTCTATAGAATCTGTCGGTATGGATAGTCAAGGACGGATGGATATTCCCAAAAATGCAGATGACGCTGCTTGGTATAATTTGGGAGTAAAGCCTGGAGAGAAGGGGAATGCGGTCATTGATGGACATTATGATAAAGCCTCAGGAGCACCGGCTGTTTTTTATAATCTCACCAAGCTGCATGCAGGAGACATGATTATCATACGTGATAGACAAAGTAAACAGTATACATTTGCAGTCGTACGCATTCAAAATTATCCTTACGATAATTTTCCTCTGCAAGAAGTCTTTGGTCAATCAACCCAACCAATGCTTAATCTTATTACCTGTGAAGGAACATGGAATAAAACAACCAAGAATTATTCACATAGAACAGTTGTCTTTGCAAAACTGGTACAATAAAGATATATGGGAGCTGTAAAGAAAAAAATTCTAATTGCTGAGGACGATGAAGCAATCTTTGAAGTTATTAAAGGCATTCTTGAAGGCGAAGGATATATAATTATTGCTCCACGAAAAGAGCAGATGATTCACAAGATCGTTGGAGAAGAATTACCTGATTTAATTTTGCTTGATATCTGGCTTTCAGGTCAAGATGGTGGAAAAATAGCCAAAGAACTTAAATCCAAGCAAGAGACACAAAGTATTCCTGTTATTATGATGTCTGCCAATAATGAGACAGAAAAAATTGCTCAAGCAGCCGGCGCAAATGGCTTTTTACTTAAGCCTTTTACTATTGATGAATTGTTATCAATAGTAAAAACGAACACAAATATTATAAGTCATTGACAATTAGCACCCTGTATGATAGATTGCTAATAGTTTAAAAATAAATGGAAAAAATAGTACCAATAATCCCAATTAGAGATGGCATCATCTTCCCAAGTACCGATTCAGTTCTTACTTTTGGGAGACCAAAAAGTTTAGCTGCTTTAGAATCAGCATTCCAACAGGAAAGAATTGTCTGTTTCGTTTTACAAAAAAATGCCAGACTTAACGATCCAAGTACAGAAGATTTGTATAGCATCGGTACCCTCTCTCGTATTGAGCGTATGATCCGTACAGATGGTGAAATTAATGCGCAAGTCAAAGGTCTCAGCCGTGTCAAAATTATTGGTTTTGAAAAACATGATTCATATTTTATGGCACGAGTTGTTGAGATTCCAGAAATTGTTGATGACTCAGAAGAAATCAAAGCACTCTGCAATCATCTGACGAATGAATTCCGTAAAGCAATGAATTTTGGAAAATCTGCTGACTTTTTGCTCTTTATGAATATTATGTCTGAGAATTCTCCTTCAGAACTTTCAGATTTGATTGCTTCTGCTTTAGAACTTAAGCCACAAGAAAGACAGGAACTTTTGGAAATGACCGATGTTAAACTTCGTTTGCAAACACTCACAGAACTTTTGGCAAAAGAAATCAAAATTCTTGAACTTGAAAGGCGTATTGCATCAAAAACTCAAGAGCGTTTTGAAAAAGGCGCAAGAGAAGCAATGCTTCGAGAAAGACTTCGAACGATTGAAGAAGAACTTGGAGAAAAAGAAGGAGGAGATTCCGAAACCAAAATCCTTCTCAAAAAAATAAAAGACGCAAAAATGCCTGAAGAGGTTGAGGAGAAAGCCAAAAAAGAATTGGGCAAACTCCAAAACATGAATCAATTCAATCCAGAGGCAGGTTATATCCGTAATTATTTAGATCTTATTGTCAGCCTTCCTTGGAGTAGTGAGAGTCGCGATAACGCTGTGATCAAAACAGCTGAGAGAATTTTGGATGAAGATCATTATGGTTTGCAAAAAGCGAAAGAACGTATTGTTGAATATTTGGCAGTACACAAACTTTCAGGAAGAATGAAAGGTCCAATTCTTTGTTTTGTCGGCCCGCCCGGTGTAGGAAAAACTTCAATTGGTAAATCAATTGCTAGATCATTGGGTCGAAAATTTGTCCGGGTATCACTTGGTGGTATTAGAGACGAGGCAGAAATTCGAGGGCACAGGCGAACATATGTTGGCGCGCTTCCAGGACGAATTATTCAAGGCATTAAAGATGCTGGCACCAAAAATCCTGTCTTTATGCTTGATGAGATTGATAAAGTTGGTTCAGATTTCCGAGGTGATCCCTCATCTGCACTTTTGGAAGCACTCGATCCTGAACAAAATGGTCAGTTTTCAGATCATTATCTAGAGGTTCCATTTGATCTTTCAAATGTGATGTTTATCACAACGGCAAATGTCTTAGATACCATTCCCCCAGCGCTTCGTGATCGTTTGGAGATTATTCATTTTGCAGGATACACACATGATGAAAAATTTAGAATTGCTCGAGATTTCCTTATTAAAAAGCAACTCGATAATCACGGCTTGAGTGATAAAAATGTTGAGATCGATGACCAAGCCTTACAATTTACCATCCAACATTATACAAGAGAAGCGGGAGTCAGAAATTTTGAACGCAAAATCGCAACGGTTTTTCGTAAAGTAGCTAAAAAAGTCGCGGAAGGAGAAAAGGAAAAAATTGTTGTCAAAGCAACAGATGTGCCGAAATACCTTGGTCCTATCAAGTTCCTCGCAACAATGATTGAGAAAAAGGATGAAGTCGGTATGTCTACAGGTCTTGCCTGGACAGAAGCTGGTGGAGATATTTTGTTTATTGAAGTTGCTTTAATGCCGGGACGTGGCCAACTTATTCTTACCGGTCAACTTGGTGATGTGATGAAAGAATCTTGCCAAGCTGCTATGTCCTACATCAGAGCAAAAGCAACCAAATTAGGGCTTCCAGAAAAGTTTTATCAAAAGATTGACGTTCATGTCCATGTTCCAGAGGGCGCAGTACCAAAAGACGGTCCATCAGCAGGAAGTGCCATCACAACAGCAATTGTTTCTGCGCTTACCAAAATTCCAGTCGATCGAAAAACCGGTATGACGGGTGAAGTAACGCTTCGTGGAAGAGTTCTGGAAATCGGTGGTGTCAAGGAAAAAGTTATTGCAGCACACCGAGCAGGGCTTAAGACCATTCTCTTGCCAAAGGAAAACAAAAAAGATTTGGAAGATGTTCCACAAGAAGTATTGAAGGACTTAAAATTCAAATTCGTCTCGCACATGGATGAAGTCTTGGAGCTTGCCTTGAAAAAGCCATTGCCAAAATTAAAGACTCAAAAGGGTGAAAAAAAAGAAAAAGAAGTTGAACAAACCGGAATGAGAGTTCCTCTTCACGCCCCACAGCCGTATTAAATCGATTTTATTTCTTTAAGAAACGATGTTTAGGAGGTGCTTCAACAATAACGCCATTTTTAATAACAATAAGATCTTTTGTCAAACTGCCAATCTGACGAGTCTCTATTTCAGAATCTTCAGGGATAACAGCAAAACGTATCCCATGTGGATCAAAAGTCTTTGTAACAATATCCAATGTTTCCTCTGGTGTTCTGCAAGCTGTGGTCGCGTTTGGAAGAAGCGAATCAATAACATGGTAAGGAGGCTGTCCATCCTCAGGAGCTACGGCAACAATATGTGATTCGGGATAAGATTTTACTTTTCCATAGATTAGAACTGCCTTTACCGTAAGTTTTGATTGTTCAAGAAGATTTGGAATGACTTCTTTTGGTAATTTTCCAGATGCGACAACAGGATATCGTTGCAATCCAGCAAAACTTTCTTCAAGCTGTTGCGCTCCTACAGTATCGGATTTTTGAAAATCGAGCGGATATCCCGTTAAAGCCCCAACAACAACTTTATGACAAAATCCTGTTGGCCCACCAGGTACTTTTCCTGTTTGTTCATACATTCTGTGTAATGTCTTCTCTAAATTTGTTTTGAGTGTTTCGTATCTCATATGAGCTAATTATAGAGAAATAGCTTGCGGATTTCAAGCTATAGGACTATTTGTGGATTTTAGTTGGTTAAATTTTGGAGTCTAGTAATAAATCTTTTTATATTTTTCTGTTAAATAATCAACAAAATAGTCAGGATTCAGGTCTTCATGGGTTGCTTTTTTTAGCAGCTCATGTGGCAAATACAGGCTCCCATATTGGTGCATCATATCGTCAAGCCACGCATGTATCTTTGTAAGCCGTCCATTTGCAAGTTCCTCATCAACCGCAATATCTTTTTTCATGCTTGCCCACAATTGTGCGCCATAGAGATTTCCCAAAGCATAGGAAGGAAAATAACCAAACTCACCATACGCCCAATGCACATCCTGCAAAATTCCTTCACTATCAGTTGGTAGAACAATACCAAAATATTTTTTACATTTTGCGCGCCATATCTCAGGTGCGTCTTCAGGCTTGATTTTGCCATTGAGTAATTCATTCTCCATTTCAAAACGCAAAATAATATGTAATGTATATGTGACTTCATCTGCTTCAATACGAATAAAACTTGGTTGAACGATATGAAACAATCGAATCAATTCTTTTTCTGTTGTTTGATACAGTTGGTCAGGAAAGAATCCTTGGAAAACAGGCATCAAAAAACGCAAAAAATGTGGATTCTTGCCAACCATATTTTCCCAAAATCTCGATAATGCTTCATGAATACCCAAAGATACGCCGCCTTCAAGTGGTGTCTCTGCGTATTGAGGATTTATTCCTTGTTCATAGAGTGCGTGTCCTGTTTCATGCATATAGGCGCTAAAGGAAGAACGGAAATCAATTTCCGAAAATGCTGAGGTGATACGAATATCTGATCGATCGAGTGTGGTTGTAAAAGGATGTGGGGAGACATCGACTCTGCCTGCCTGAAAATCAAACCCCATCTTTTGCATCGCCAACGTGCCAAGTTTTTTCTGATCAGGAATAGAGTAGTGATAATTAGTATCAAAGAGCTCACTTTTTGTAGAATATGTTTTACTCTTTTGAATATTTTTGACAAGTTTTACCAAATCGGGTTTGATCTTATCAAATACTTTTTGACACGTAGCAGCAGTCAGTCCTGGTTCGTGCTGATCAAGAAGGACATCATAAGGATTATCTTTGTAACCAATATGTTTTGCTATAAGTTGATCGATTGCAATGAGGTCTTTAAATACAGGAAGAAAAGTTTGGAAAGTATTATTTTGTTTTGCTTCTTTCCAAAGCATAAATGCTTGAGAGGTAAGTTTTTCTTTTTGCGCGATAATCTCAGGCGGAACATTGAAATAATATTTTCCTGCGTAGTTAAGATTGCGGACAATTGCGCGTTCTTCAAGGTTTAAATCAGTTACTACATTTGCTTTCTCGATATTCTTTCGAAAATCTTTATTAAGCCACAGTTTGGTGATTTGTTTTGCAAGATATTCTGATTGTTGTGATCTTCCTTCAACTGCTTTTGGCGGCAAATTAACATTAAGATCCCAATCAAGCACTGCATGTATTTTCCCAAGAAGAGATATCTCTTTATAGTGAGTGAGAATGTTTTTGATAAGAGGATTGGCAATCTTCATGACGTTTAGTTAGTATATCATAGTATAGTAATATACAGAAAATAATACTTGCAAAGCTTACTTTTCCTTGTAATACTAATGACATGGCGAAGAAAAAGGTAAAGAAATCTTTTAAGATTTGGTGGATTATGTTGGGTATAGTCCTTATTATTTTTATTACCTTTTCTTTTATTCATAA
>Ga0137403_10000655_pt1 | contig 44790 bp, 31 predicted proteins | sample CZOMad2_1_16fung_FD_122057 | JGI IMG/M metagenome (GOLD analysis project Ga0137403, IMG submission 122057) | Vadose zone soil fungal communities from Angelo Coast Range Reserve, California, USA - CZOMad2_1_16fungal (Hybrid Assembly) | ecosystem: Environmental > Terrestrial > Soil > Vadose zone...
GTGCACCCATCCTGCACAAAATCTCAAAGACAATTTAAGGTGAGGAATCGATGTCGGCAAAGTACATCTTTGTGACCGGGGGCGTAGTGTCGTCGTTGGGCAAGGGACTGGCGGCGGCCTCGATGGGCTGCCTGCTGGAAAGCCGTGGGCTCAAAGTCAACCTGATGAAGTTTGATCCTTATCTCAACGTCGATCCGGGCACCATGTCGCCTTTTCAACATGGCGAAGTCTTTGTCACCGACGATGGGGCTGAGACCGATCTCGACCTGGGCCACTACGAACGCTTCACTCACGCCAAACTTTCTCGCGATAACAATTGGACCACGGGGCGAATCTACGAACAGATCATCGCCAAGGAGCGGCGTGGCGACTACTTGGGCAAAACCGTGCAGGTGATTCCTCACGTCACCAATGAAATCAAGGCCGCGATGAAAAAAGTCGCACAGGATGTGGATGTCGCCATCGTCGAAATCGGAGGTACCGTCGGCGACATCGAATCGCTGCCATTCATGGAGGCGATCCGGCAGATGCGGCAGGAACTCGGCCGCGATCACACGCTGTTCATGCACGTGACCCTGGTGCCGTTTATCGCTGCCGCGCAGGAACTTAAGACCAAACCCACGCAGCACTCGGTGAAAGAACTTCTCAGCATCGGGATCCAGCCCGACATTCTGCTTTGCCGCACCGACCGGTTTCTCTCCAAAGAGATCAAATCGAAAATCGCGCTCTTCTGCAACGTGGAAGAAGAGGCAGTCATCACCGCCAAAGACGTGGCTTCCATTTATGAAGTGCCGCTGGTGTTTTCCCATGAAGGTGTGGATTCTCTGGTGCTTCGCTACCTCCGCCTTGAAGCCAGGGACCGCGACCTCAAGAATTGGGAAGAAGTCGTACATCGCGTCTATAACCCGAAAGCGGAAGTTACGATCGGGATCGTGGGTAAATACGTAGAGTACGAAGACTCCTACAAATCATTGAAAGAAGCGCTGGTCCATGGTGCGCTGGCTCACAACCTGAAACTGAATCTGAACTGGATTGAAGCCGAGGGACTCGAAGCCGGAGATCGCACCTACGAAGAACAGCTCGCCGACTATGACGGGTTGCTGGTGCCGGGGGGCTTTGGCAAGCGCGGCATCGAGGGCATGTTGATTGCGATCCGTTACGCTCGCGAAAACAAGGTGCCATATTTCGGCATTTGCCTGGGCATGCAGACGGCGTGCGTCGAATTTGCACGCAACGTGTGCGGGCTGACCGACGCCAACTCCAGCGAATTCGATCCTTCGACGCCGCACCGCGTCATCTACAAGTTGCGCGAACTGCGGGGCGTGGAGGAACTGGGTGGCACGATGCGGTTGGGGGCCTGGCCCTGCAAAATCGAGCCCGGGACGCTCGCGCATAAGATCTACGGCAAGCTCGAAATCAGCGAGCGCCATCGCCATCGCTATGAATTCAACCGCGAGTACGAGGAAACCCTTACCGCGGGCGGGCTGCGTATTTCCGGATCAACGCCAGATGGCACCTACGTAGAGATGGTGGAGTTGCCGGATCACCCCCACTTCATCGGCTGCCAGTTCCATCCCGAGTTCAAATCGAAGCCATTGGAGCCGCACCCGCTATTCAAAGCATTTGTCGGCGCGGCGTACGAACATGGGCTGAAACGGCGGGCGGAAAAAGCGGCTTCCGATGTTGAGCTGTTCCACCGGCCCGAGAAAGTGGGAAAAAGATAATCTACCGCCGAGGACGAAAGAGAACCAGGAACTGACCACTTCCTTTCAAATCGACAATGTCCGCATTGGCGCAGGAAATCTTTTTCTCATCGCCGGCCCGTGCGTCATCGAGAGCGAAAAGCACGCCCTCTTCATGGCGGAAGTGATCAAGGGGGTCACGCGCTCGCTGAATTTCCCTTTCATTTTCAAAGCCTCCTACGACAAGGCCAACCGCACCTCGATTCGGAGCTATCGCGGCCCCGGGTTAGTGGAAGGCTTGCGTATCCTGAAAAGAGTGAAAGATGAAGTGCACGTGCCCATTCTCACGGACGTGCATGAAACCGCAGACGTGGCCAAGGTCGCGGAAGTCGCAGATATTTTGCAAATTCCCGCGTTCCTCTGCCGTCAGACCGATCTCGTTGTAGCCGCTGCCATGACTGATCGCGTCGTGAACATCAAGAAAGGCCAGTTCGTCTCGCCCGCTGATATGCGGCACATCGTGGAGAAATGCCGCACTGCAGGCAATGACAAAGTGTTCGTCACCGAACGCGGATCGAGCTTCGGCTACAACAACCTCATCGTGGACATGCGCGCGCTGGCCATCATGCGCAAATTCGTTCCCGTAGTTTTCGACGCCACCCATTCGGTCCAGCTGCCCTCGTCCGCGACTGATCTGGATCATGCCGTGAGTGGAGGACAGCCTGAGTTCATCCCTGTCCTGGCGCGCGCCGCCGTGGCAGCGGGTGTCGATGGAATATTCATGGAAGTCCACGACAATCCCAGGGAAGCCAAGTCCGACGGGGCCAACGCGCTGGAATCAACCAAGCTGCGCGGACTCTTGAAAGAGTTGCAGGCGATACAGAGTGCGCTACCTGCCGCGCACGTTAAGCCCTGAACCGGCAGCGCGACTGAATCTGTTACCATGGCGGCCTCACCGGAGAGGTCGCAATGAAATATTTCTGGTTGGCAATCTTGACCGCAGGTTTACTCGCTATCTTCACAGCTTCCAGCGCGCAAACCGCCACCAAAACCGGCCCGCTCAGGGTCGCCATCGCGGGCATGGTTCACGGCCACGTCGAAGGCTTTTTCCAACGCTCGCTGCACCGGTCCGATATCCAGATTGTCGGAATTTCCGAGCCCAACACACAGGTTGCGGCGCGTTATACGGCACAGTTCAATCTCGACCACAGTTTGATCTTTACTGACCTGGAAGACATGCTGCAGAAGACCCACCCGCAAGCCGTCCTGGCGTACACCAACACTTATGACCACCGAAAAGTGGTGGAGATATGCGCCCGCCACGGCATCCACGTCATGATGGAAAAGCCGCTGGCGGTCAGCGCCGAAGATGCGCATGCCATCGCGGACGCGGCACGCAAGGGAAACATCAAGGTGCTGGTGAATTACGAGACCTCGTGGTATCGCAGCAATCATGCGGCCTATGACCTGGTTCACGACAAATCGATTGGCGACATTCGTAAGGTTGTCGTCCACGACGGACATCAGGGACCGAAGGAAATCAATGTCGCTCCCGAGTTCTTCGCCTGGCTCAACGATCCCAAACTGAACGGTGCCGGAGCGCTTTACGATTTCGGCTGCTACGGCGCAGATTTGATGACCTGGCTGATGGATGGGCAGCGGCCCACTTCCGTGACCGCAACTACTCAGCAGATGAAACCCGACATTTATCCGCGAGTGGATGATGAGGCGAATGTCATCCTGACTTATCCCAAGGCGGTGGCGATCCTGCAACCTTCATGGAACTGGCCTTTCGACCGGAAGGATATGGAAGTCTACGGCCAGACCGGCTACGTGATCACCGTGCGCCATAACGATGTCCGAGTGCGGCTTAAGGGTGGGGAAGAGCAACTGCTGCCCGCCAAGGCGGTGGCTGCTCCTTACGATGATTCGTTGTCGTTAATGCGGGCGGTCGTTCTGGACGAAGTCGCGCCCGGCTCGCCGTCGTCCCTCGAAACCAATGTTATCGTTGCTGAAATTCTGGACGCGGCCCGGCGCTCGGCGGCTTCCGGAAAATCTGTCCGACTCGCGGGAGATTGAAGTTCGCGTGTAGTGTGGGCGCGAGCGTCCCGCTCGTGCGGCAGCGCTGAAGTGCCGCTCTACGAAATGCGCTTGGAATACACGGTCATTTGCGCTTCCGCACGAGTGGGACACTTGCGCCTACATTTTCTCGTTGCCTGATGCACATCTTCTGTACCATTGCCGGAATTCTTTCCATCCTTGGCATCCTGCTGGATGCCTTCGAGACAGTCGTGCTGCCGCGGCGGGTGCAGCGCAGCTTCCGGCTGACCAGCTGGTTCTATCGCCGCACCTGGATCCCGTATCGAGCAATCGCGAGGCGCATTCCATCACGGTCGCGGCGAGAGAATTTTCTGAGCTACTTCGGCCCGCTATCGCTGATCTTCCTCCTGATTTTGTGGGCGGGCGGACTGATCTTCGGTTTTGCCCTGCTGCAATACGGAGTAGGCGAACACTTCCGTCTGAGCGGAGATCCTCTCACTTTTGGCCTGCTGGTCTATCACAGCGGTGAAACTTTCTTCACCCTCGGCTACGGGGACATCATCCCCAGCTCCGGTTTAGCGCGTGCCCTGTCGGTGGTGGAAGCTGGGTTGGGCTTCGGTTTTCTGGGTGTAGTGATTGGCTACTTGCCGACGATTTATTCGTCATTCTCCCGTCGCGAAATCGAAATCTCGTTGCTCGATGCGCGGGCGGGTTCGCCTCCCTCGGCTGCGGAGCTATTGTCTCGCTTCGGAAACTGTCCTCAACAAGCAGTGCTCGACCAGATTTTCAAAGACTGGGAGCGTTGGGCGGCGGAGGTGCTGGAGAGCCATCTGTCGTATCCCGCACTCAGTTTTTTTCGTTCACAACACAATAATCAATCCTGGCTGGGAGCGCTGATTACGATTCTGGATGCCAGTGCGCTGGTGATCGCTGGCGTAGACGGGCTGCGCAACGAGCAAGCCAAGATCACCTTTGCCATGGCGCGACACGCGATGGTTGACTTGGCCCAAGTCGTAAATGCGCGCTACAACCCGAACGCCGGCGACCGGTTGCCCGAAACCCAACTGAATCGGTTGCGCCAAAAGCTGGCGGAACGCGGAGTGAAGCTGGGCGAGGGTGCCGCATTTCAGGAGAAGCTGGACCATCTTCGGTCGCAATATGAACCCTACGCGGGGGCGATTGCGCTCAATCTTTCGATTGACTTGCCGCCATGGATTCATCCCGAAAGGCAGAAAGACAACTGGCAGGCCGGCCCATGGGACCGAGCCATTCAAGCCCGAGGGCTGGCGGGACGCGTGCAGAGTATGGATGATCATTTTTAGAGAAGCTTTGAGCTCTCAACCGTCTCGCGTCTTGAATTCGGCTGTGTGGGGGCAATCAGCGTGGGAGCCCTAGCGTCCCGGAGGGACGCCTGATGGTAGCCCGGCGTTTCAACGCCGGGGTATGCACAGATGTCCCGCCCGGTAGGGACGGCTGAAACGTTTCCACAACCACCAGAGGTTCGTTTCCTACGGCACGGGCCTCGCGCCTGCCCACAGGTCCCCGCCACTGAAGTGGCGGGCTACTACCTTGAATCGTGTCCAGAAGGATTGCCAACTGCCAAATGCTGTCTGCCGTCTTCTGCTAACATCTGTTTTCTTCCATGAAGCACATTGGCGAAAACGTAGTTCGCATCGAGGCTGAGGCTTTGCGCGCTTTGGCTGACCGCATTGCGGGCCCCATGGCTGCGGCCTTCGACGTCGCGGTCGGGTTGATTTATTCCTGCGCTGGGCGGGTGGTGGTCACGGGCATGGGCAAGAGTGGCATCATTGCGCGCAAGATCGCCGCCACCCTGAGTTCGACTGGGACTCCAGCTCTGTTCATGCATCCGGTTGACGCCGTGCATGGGGACCTGGGCATGGTGGTGCGCGGGGACGTGGTGCTGGCGCTTTCGGCCAGCGGTGAGACGGAAGAAATTCTGCGGCTGCTGGCGACTCTTAAGCGGCTGCAGGTGCCGCTGATCAGCATGACCGGGGATCCAGTTTTCGAAAGGTCCGCAGCAAAAGCCGCGGGCGGGTCGCCCGCGACCACACGAACATCACTAAGACTTTCCACCTTAGCGGCGGCAGCGGATGTGGCGCTGGACTGCTCCGTGGCCCAGGAGGCCTGCGGACTTGGTTTGGCGCCGACTGCATCGACCACTGCCATGTTGGCGCTGGGGGATGGGCTGGCCATGGCTCTCGCCGAGAAGCGCGGCTTCAAAGAAGAAGATTTTGCCAATCTGCATCCTGGCGGCAAACTGGGTAAGCGTCTGGCCAAGGTCGAGTCGCTGATGCACAGCGGGGAGGCTGTACCGCAGGTCACGCCGCAAACCAGAATGCCGGATGTGATCTATGAAATGTCGCGCAAGAAGTTGGGCGTGACCGCAGTGGTTGACGGCAAGAAGCTGGTGGGTGTGATCAGCGATGGCGATCTGCGGCGATTGCTCGAAAAGCGCGGCAAGGATGTACTGGACCTGACCGCGGGTGAGTGCATGACGGCCAAGCCAAGAACCATCGGAGCGAATGAATTCGCAGCCACGGCGCTGGCGTTGATGGAAGAAAAGAAAATCACGTCATTGGTTGTGGTTGATGGCGCGAACATACTTTTGGGAATCCTCCATCTGCACGATTTGTGGGGAACGGAGATGATGTAGGAATTGAGTAATTTGGCAATTGAGAAGTTGTGCAATTGAGTCTGTGAATCGTCATCGCTCGGGTAAGATTTTCAATTACCAAATTACGCAATTACAAAATTGGGCAATGAGGTTTTCATGTATCACTACGATCCGAGTACCGCGTTGGAAGAACTGACCGAAGAGGCTACTCTGCCCAACCCCGTCCACGTGCGCGACATGATTCTGCGCAAGAGACTTGGCCCGGAGAAGTCGCTCGAGCTGAATCGTCTGTTCGTCGAATATCAAAAGTTCTTCGGCGAGGCGCAGAAGCTGGGGAAAGAGATTTTGGAGCAGCTGGCGGGTTAGTGGCCCAAGACTGAATCCTGGCGGTGAATGTAGGCGCGAGCGTCTCGCTCGTGCTCCATCATTTACAATAACCAATTCCCTACTACCCAGGACCCTTAACTATGCATCGTTGGTCTCAACTCTTTATTCCTACTCTGCGCGAAGCGCCGGCGGACGCCGAAGTCGCCAGTCACAAGTTCCTGGTGCGCGCCGGATATATCCGCCAGCTCGCCGCCGGAATTTACTCCTATCTCTTCATGGGGCAGCGCTCCTTCAACAAGATCATGGGTATCGTCCGCCAGGAGATGGACAAAATTGGACAGGAATTCTATCTGCCGGCCATTCATCCGCGGGAGTTGTGGGAGGCCAGCGGGCGCTGGGCGGTCATGGGTGACACCATGTTCCGGCTGAAAGACCGCAAGGGAGCCGATCTGTGTCTCGCCATGACGCATGAGGAGGTCATGACTGAAATTGCGCGCAAGGAGTTGCGCAGCTACAAGCAGCTTCCCCAAATCTGGTATCAGATCCAAAGCAAATTTCGCGATGAAGCGCGGCCTAAAGCAGGTTTGCTGCGAGTGCGGCAATTCATCATGAAAGATTCGTATTCTTTCGATATGGATGTCGCCGGCCTGGATGTTTCGTATCAGAAGCACTACGACGCCTATTGCCGCATTTTCGATCGCTGCGGATTGAAGTACATGGTGGTCGAGGCAGACTCAGGCGCAATGGGCGGATCGCAGTCGCACGAGTTCATGGTACGAACCCCCGCCGGAGAAGACCGGATCGTGAGTTGTGAAAAATGCAAGTACGCCGCCAACCTGGACAAGGCAACATCGAAGCTGGCTGTGGTCGAAGACCTCAAGGCGGAGGGTGACGGAAAGCCGCTCCAAGTCCACACACCGGGAATGAAGACGATCGAAGACGTGGCGAACTTTCTGGGCGTGTCGCCGAAGAACAAGATGAAGACGCTGGCGCTGATGATGGAAGGTCTCGATCCCAAGACCGGCAAAGCGTACGCACGCCCCGTTGTTTTGCTGATGCGGGGCGATCATCAGATGAACGAAGTCAAACTCTCGGCTGCGCTGGGGGGCAAGGAAACTCGCCCCATGCAGGAAGGTGAAATCCGGCAGCTCTTCAATTCTCCAGCCGGATTCCTGGGGCCCGTCGGTATCCCGTGGGCCAGGGACATGAAAGACGTTGAACGTCCGGTGCTGTTGCTGGACAAGGCGCTCGAAGGCCGCACCAACCTGATCGGAGGGGCGAACAAGGAGGACTATCACTTCAAGAACATCACACCCGGTCGTGACTTCCAGCCGACGGCCTATGTGGACCTGCGTAGCGTGACGGCGGGAGAAGATTGTCCGAATTGCGATGGCACGCTCCGGATTGACACTGCGGTCGAGATCGGCCACATCTTCAAACTGGGGTACAGGTACTCGGAGTCGATGGGGGCTCGCGTTCTGGACAAGCATGGCAAAGAGGTCACGCCCATCATGGGCTGTTACGGCATCGGAATCGAGCGCATCCTCACGGCTGCTGTGGAGCAGGACAATGATGAGAATGGCTTCTGGCTGCCGCCCCAAATCGCGCCCTTCGAAATCGTGGTGACGCCCACCAACGTGGGCGACGAGAAACTCCTGAGCACTGCGGGCGACATCGCCGAACGGCTCGAGGCCGCCGGATTCGAGGTGCTGCTGGACGACCGGGACGAACGGCCTGGGGTCAAGTTCAAGGACGCGGATTTGGTAGGTATCCCCTTCCGTATCACTGTCGGAAAGAAGGTTACCGAAGGTACTGTGGAAGTGGTTCGGCGCTCGACTCGCCAAATGGAGGATGCTAGCATTTCCGCAATAACCGAATATTTCAAAAAAAATCTGCGGTCTGTGCCCTGATCCGTGTGGCGCACGACCGAAAGCGGAGTGCGCAATGGGCTCGCTGAAAATGGTTTCTGGCATTGTTGTAATGGTGGCTTCGGTTTACCTGATCGCCGTGTTGGCTCCGCCCTTCTTCTCCAACTACCAGTTTGAGGATGCCATCCGGACCGAAGCCCAGATGGACACCTACAATACCAAGACTGAAGAGCAAATCCGCGATGCCATCTTCAAGAAAGCGCAGGAGTTGGATGTTCCCGTCAGCCGTGAGCAGATCAAGGTCCAGCGCAGCGGAGTGACGGGCAGCGGCTCGATAAGCATTGAAGCCCCGTACATCGTGCACATCAGCCTGCCGGGCTACCCTGTGGACTTGAATTTCGATCCCAGCACCAGAAACAAGGGAGTGATGTAAAGCGTCCGCGATGTAAAATCGGCGCAGGCGCCGCAGGAACCTGGAACACAACCTCCTCTTACTTCCGTACTCTTGTTTCCCAATGTAGAAACTCCCTACCATCAGAAATAGGTGCGCAGAATCGCTCCCGTTGGTGCGCCCGGCGTTTGCCAGATTCGCGATGGATACGATCAAGGGCGAATGCGCGCCATGTCCGCTGTGGTACGGAGGATGTATGCAGTTGGGAAATAGGATCGTCTCTCTTGCGTTTGCCGTAGTTGCCATGTGGGCATGGGCCGGATGTGGAGGAGGTGGCGGCTGTTCCACGACTTCCTTCGGCAGCGTAGCTCTTGGTGCGACGGCCAGAACGTCGACCACTCCCAGAGGCTGCAGCTCGACGAGCACGGGAGGCGGAGGGGGAGCAACCGCCGCTCTCCTCTACTACGTCGGCAGCAACGATATCTTAGGCGCCAGCCTTAGTACCACGGGAACCTTTACCGCACTCACATCGTTCACACCCCCGACGCTTCCGAGTAGTGTGGGCAATGACATGGTCATCGTGAACAAGAAATTTCTGTACCTGCCGCAAAGCGATTCACTGACCATTCAGGCATTTACGATTGATCACAGTGCCGGCGCTTTGACCGCGATCGCCGGAAGTCCGTTCGCCACCGCGGGCGCGGATTCCGTCGCTACCGATCCCGCTGGTCGCTTCCTTTTTGTAGGAAATCGAAATGCGGGATCGATTTCCGTCTTTCAGATCAACGCCACCACCGGGGCCCTGGTTGCGGCTCCAGGTTCTCCGTTTTTTGCTTTCAATCTCGACTTCGCCGCCGTTCTGGCGGTGGATGGGACGGGAAAATTCCTGTATGTCGGCCAGGACTTACCTGCCCTGCCGATTTATGCTTTCTCTATTGATCAAAACACGGGCGCCCTCTCACCCGTGGCCGGGAGTCCTTTCAGCTTGAACGTGGCGGGCGTTCGGACCGATTTCCTGGGCAAGTTCGCGGTCGGGATTACCGGCAACACTGGGGACAACCACCTGTACGTTTTCGCCATTGACCCAACGACCGGCGCCTTGGCGGCGGTCAACAATTCTCCTTTCGCCACGGTCGCTTCCACTCCGCTGAACCTGGAGATTCATCCCAGCAGCCAATTCGTCTACAGCTTCGGACTCGACAGCAACGGCGCTTATACCTCCATCGAGGGTTTCGCTATTGATTCCGGCACTGGGGCCTTGACCGCTCTGGCGGGTTCGCCGTTCACCGCCCCGCCCATCGTGGCCTTCTGCAAGTGGGACCAGGGAGGCGCAGAAGCGTTCTGCGCCAATGCGGCAACCAGCGCGTTCTCGGTCCTGGATACCAACACTTCCACCGGCGCTCTTACGCACACGGCCGTGGATTTAGCTGTCCCGAGCGATGCGGTTCCGTTCGCGCCCACGGACTAGTCTGAGTGCCTGGGTGACTTTTCGGCTACCACGCGCCGGCACGTTAAAAACATGCGACGGCAGGTTAAAATGGCTTATCTCTATCCGAAGTCAATCGGGAGCGCTGCAGGGTTCGTTCGCCGGGGGAGAGATTTCCTCGTCTCGGATAACGGAAGAGATACGCTCCGTCGTCTAAGCCTGTAGGGGCGCATCCAAACCCTTCGTGCACCTTTGTGTCCTTGGTGGTTGATGCCGTAAAGCCTTGAACCACCAAGGACACGAAGGTACACAAAGGAAAGCATCGAATTGTGGCCATAAAACTCAAGATCCCGACTGGTAGGCTAGCCGGCAAGACCGGATGGCTCTCCCACGATCCGCTGCTGCGCGCCGCTCTGGTGATTTTTCTCGTCCTCGGAATTACGGGCGGGGCCTTCTTCACCTATTACTACGTCAAATTTGGCCGGATGATCGACCAGCGCTTCAAGGGTCCGGTTTTCGGTAACTCCGCCAGGATTTACGCGATTTCGCATCCCGTGCAGGTCGGCGAGAAAATCGAACCCAAAGAGATTGCAGTCCAACTGCGTCGCGCCGGCTATTCCGACAAAGATGGCAAAACGCCGATGGGCAGTTATCGCCTGTTCGAGGGCGGAGTTGAGATCAAGCCTGGTCCCGACTCCTATCACAGCCCGGAGTCTGCCATCATCCGTGTGCAAGGTGGCAAGGTTGAAAGCATCACCAGCAAAACCGGCGATCTGGCAGCCTACGAACTTGAACCGCAAATGATCACATCCTTGTTCGACGCCGGGCAGCGGTCCAAGCGTGAACTGGTTACGTATGACCAAATTCCCAAATTGATGGTGGACGCGGTGCTGGCCATCGAAGACCGCCGTTTCTTCCAACACGGCGGTGTGAACTTCCTGCGGCTGGCGGAAGCCACCTGGGTAGACGTCATTCATGGTCGGCATGAACAGGGCGGTTCGACCATCACCATGCAGCTTTCTCGAGCCTTCTTCCTAACGCCGGAGAAGACGGTGAAGCGCAAATTGTCGGAAATGCTGATTGCGCTCGAGATGGAACAGAAACTCAGCAAGCAGCAGATTTTCGAGTTCTATGCCAATCGCGTCGATCTCGGCCAACGCGGCTCGTTCACCATCAGCGGCTTTGCCCAGGCGGCGCGGGCGTACTTCAATAAAGATTTGAAAGACCTCACCCCGGCGGAAGCCGCGCTCATTGCCGGAATTATTCAGGCGCCCAGCTACCTCTCGCCCTACCGCCATCCCGAGCGCGCTCTCGAACGCCGCAACCTGGTGCTCGACACCATGGTGGAAACCCACACCCTGACGCAGGCAGACGCCGAGAAGGCGAAGGCCACACCGCTGAAGCTGGCTCCGCCCAACGTCGAAGCCAGTGATGCACCCTACTTCGTCGATCTGTTACGTGAAACCCTGATCAGCAAACTCGACGAGCGCCAGATGAATGACCAGGGTTATCGAATTTACTCAACCATTGATCCCGACTTGCAGAAAGCCGCGGCGGCCGCAGTCGAGACCGGAATCAAGCTGGTTGACGACCAAGTGACGAAGCTGCGCACGAAACGGACAAAGGTCGGAAAGAACAAGTACGAAACCAAAGTCCTGCCGGGACCTCAGGCCCAAGTAGCCATGGTCGTGATGGATCCGCACACCGGCGAAGTGCTGGCGCTGGTGGGAGGGCGGAACTATGGCGTCAGCCAGTTGAACCACGCGGTGGCGAAGCGTCCCACCGGATCTATTTTCAAGCCCTTTGTCTACGCCGCCGCCATGAACACGGCGCTGGACGGATCGAATCCGATCTTTACCCCAGCTTCCATGGTGCAGGATGCGCCTGGTTCGTTTGCCTACGGCGACCAGATTTACGAGCCGCGCAATTACAAAGAGGAGTACCACGGCGACGTAACCACGCGCTACGCGCTGGCATTGTCGTTGAACAACGCGACCGTCAAACTGGCGGAGGAAGTTGGCTACCAAAAGGTGGCCGACCTGGCGAAAGCGGCTGGAATCGCATCCGTGAAAGCCACCCCCGCAATGGCATTGGGCGCATACGATGCCACTCCGATGGATATGGCGGCGGCTTACACCGTTTTCGCCAACGCAGGAGTGCGCATATCGCCGACATTGGTCAACTCGGTGCGAAACGCGAACGGGGATATCGTCCTCGATTTCAAACCGGAAACCCATCCAGTGCTCGATCCACGTGTGGCTTACCTCATGACTACCATGATGGAAGGCGTGATGAATTTTGGTACGGCATACCCGGTGCGCCTGCGTGGGTTCACCGCTCCGGCAGCCGGCAAGACCGGAAGTTCGCATGATGGCTGGTTCGCCGGCTACACCAGCAACCTGTTGTGCATCGTGTGGGTGGGCTACGACGACTACAGCGATATTCGCCTGAGTGGCGCCCAGACTGCCGCCCCCATCTGGGCGGAGTTTATGAAGAAGGCGATCACGCTGCCCCAGTACTCCGACGTGCGTGCGTTCTCCCAGCCCGTTGGCGTGGTGGACGTGCAGCTCGACAAGACCACCAACCTGCTGGCCACGCCAGCCTGTCCGGAGGACTACAGCGCAGCGTTCATTGCAGGTACGGAGCCCAGCGAGACCTGCGACCAGAGCACGGGTATGCGGGGTTTCTTCAGCCGGGTCTTCGGTTTAGGCGGAGACAAGGCCCTTCCACCCCCACCCCCCGGCACCCAGCCCGGGGCCCCAGCCAGCGCGACTGCCGAAGACCCCAAAAAGAAAAAAGGGTTTTTTGGCAAAATTGCGGGTATCTTTAAGGATGACAAGCCGTCTAATGATCCGCCGGCCAAACCGGAGGACACAGGCGGTAACGGTAAGAGTCCTCAGTAGACGGGCCCGCACCGAGTTGGCTCTGTCTTCAGGAGCGGACTTATGGGTCGTCAATATTTGTTTTGCGTCCTGCTGGCAGCGATTTTCCCCACTCCTTCCCTGCTGGCTCAGATTCATCGCTTCGATCAGACTCGTTCAACCGAGCAGGTAGAGGTGAGCTCGCCGGCGGTTCGGCGAGCTGAGGCCCCTCCGTCCGACGCGGCACCCGCAAGCTTGGAGGAGCGCGGCGACGTCCTGCGATCGGAAAAGTCCTACCTGGACGCGCTCGATTACTACCGCGCCGCGCTGGCAAAGAACCCCAACAACGCCGCGCTCTACAACAAAATTGGCATCAACGAGCTGCAGATGGCGCGCTTCAGCGAGGCGCGCAAGGATTTCGAGCGGGCCATCAAGATTGACCGGCGGTTTGCCGACGCCCACAACAATCTGGGCGTAATTTTCTATCTGCAAAAGAAGTACGGCGCAGCGATCAAACGCTACGAGGACGCCATCAAGTTGCGCGAGGATTCCGCGTCCTTCTACAGCAATCTGGGGGCGGCTTACTTTTCCAAAAAGGACTACGTGAAGGCCAGCATGACCTACAACCAGGCCCTGCAACTGGATCCGGAGATTTTCGAGCGGACTTCGCACTCCGGCGTCTTGGCCCAGATGTCATCCCCGGGCGACCGGGCCCATTTCTACTACGTGTTGGCAAGGCTCTACGCCCAGAGCGGGATCACCGACCGCTCGTTGCAATACCTGCGCAGGGCCATGGAAGAGGGCTATAAGGGGATCGATGATGTGTACAAAGACGCGGAGTTCGCCGGACTGCGCAAGGACCCCCGGTTTACCGAGTTGATGGCCGCACGGCCGGTGGGGATTCCAGAGTAAAAATTGAATTACAAATATTTACAAAAAAGGACGAAACTTTCTGTCGGACTAGGGTTTAATGGTTCTAATTACTCCTGAAAACAACAGGGTGAGTAAGGAGAAACGGTAGCCCATCGGTCGTCGACCCGAGCACGCCCCAAGCAGACGACCGGTGGGTTTTTGTTTTGTGGGTAGGGACGTGTCGCAAGATGGGCTAATTTTCTGAACGGTTGAAGAGAAATCAACTGTGGGCTGACGATGGCTCACTTTTCATGCGGTGCTCGCGTTTGCGAGCCTCCACCAATGAATCCGGCCCCTTTTGTGACCCTCGAAGCGCTCCGATGAGCCTGTAAAGTTCCTCGTGGAAGTTGAGGGTTTCCGAGGCGGACAGGGTCAAGAAGAATTCGCACTTCTGCGGGTCTCCCGCCACAATCCCTGTCTCGGCGAATCTCGCCACTGCATCTCTGCCAAACCTTCGGCAACCCGTTTTGAGGCGATCATCGCTTCACGTTCGGAAGGGAGATCCCGGCAGACAGCCTCTCTGTCCGCCTTGAACGCTCCGTCTTGAAGAGCATCCTCGGTCTCATTTGCCGATCATATACCATAGGCGAATGTTTTGCGAAAGTCGCATGTTAGAATATTGCCGATGTTCTCCCTTCCCTCCTCTCTCGCCTGGGCGCACCCTCTGGTCGCGGAGTGGTTTGTCCGGAAATTCGGAACTCCGACGGAACCTCAAGAACAGGGCTGGCCTCATATTCTGGCCGGGCGAACCACCCTCATCTCCGCACCCACCGGTTCTGGCAAGACGCTGGCTGCGTTTCTCGCTTGCATTGATCGACTGGTGCGCAAGGCGCTGGCGGGCGATCTCAACGACCGCACGGAAGTTCTGTATGTTTCGCCACTGAAGGCGCTGGGAAATGACATCCAGAAAAATCTCGAAGTCCCCTTAAGTGAGATTCTTCAGATGGCGGGCGAACGCGGATGGCTGATGCCGGAAATCCGCACCGCGGTTCGCACCGGGGATACGCTGATGCATGAGCGCCGTGCCATGCTGAAGCGGCCGCCCCACATTCTGGTCACCACGCCCGAGTCGCTCTACATTCTGCTGACCGCCGAAAAAAGTCGCGCGATTCTGCGCGATGTCGAAACACTCATCGTGGACGAAATCCACGCTGTAGCGGACGACAAGCGCGGTGCACATCTGGCGCTCTCGCTAGAGCGGTTGGAGGCGTTGACTTACCGTCCTGCTGTGCGCATCGGACTTTCCGCGACTCAGAAGCCGATCGAGGAAGTTGCCCACTTCCTGACCGGCAACGGCCGGCCGGCGCCGGTGATTGTCGACGTCGGACACAAGCGCAAACTCGATCTTGCTGTGGAAGTGCCAGGCTCGTCCCTGGGGCCGATCACGACCAACGAAATGTGGGACGAAGTTTACAACCGCCTGGTGGAGCTGATTGAGCAGCATCGATCCACGCTGGTGTTCGTTAACACACGGCGGTTGGCGGAGCGAATTGCTCACCATCTGGGCGAACGTTTAGGCGAAGACAATGTCGCGGCCCATCATGGCAGTCTGTCGCGCAAGTTGCGCCTCTCCGCGGAACAGAAACTAAAAGAAGGAAAAGTCAAGGTTCTGGTGGCGACGGCATCGCTGGAACTGGGAATTGACATTGGCACGGTTGACCTGGTGGTGCAGATCAGCTCGCCTCGGGCCATCGCGGTCGCTCTGCAACGAGTGGGACGCTCCGGCCACTGGCGCGGCGCCATCCCAAAGGGCCGCTTCTTCGCTGGCACTCGCGACGATCTTCTGGAATGTGCCGCACTGGTGCGGGCCATCCGGCAGGGAGATCTCGACCGGCTGATCATTCCCGACGCGCCGCTGGATATTCTGGCGCAGCAGATCGTGGCTGCCTGCGCAGCGGAAGGCGGCAGCAGCCATGTGGCGCGGGCGCCCCGCCCGCGAACTCCGGACGCCGTATCGGAAGCTGAGAATTCGAAGGCGGATATTTGGGAAACTGATACGGCATCGGCCGGTGCAGACCACATGACTGTTGCCGCTCTCGAGACGCGGGCGGGGCGCCCGCACCCCACAGGCCAAACCGGCCACGCTGGTGAAGATGATGGCGGATGGGATGAAGATGAACTCTTTGGCCTGGTTACGCGCGCGTATCCCTATCGCAATCTTTCTCGCGAAACCTACAACTCGATCCTCGAAATGCTTTCCGAGGGGATTGCATCGCGACGCGGGCGCTACGGCGCATACATACATCACGACAAAGTGAACCGCAAGCTGCGGCCTCGGCGAGGCAGTCGGCTGGCTGCCATCACCAGCGGCGGCGCTATTCCGGAGACTGCCCTCTTCACCGTAGTCGCCGAACCAGAAGGCATTGTGGTCGGTACCCTTGACGAAGATTTCGCGGTGGAGAGCAACGCCGGCGACATCATGCTGCTGGGTAACACTTCCTGGCGCATCCGCCGAGTCGAAGGAAAGTCGGGACGCGTGCTGGTGGAAGATGCCCATGGCGCTCCGCCCAGCGTTCCCTTCTGGCGCGGCGAGGCTCCGGCCCGGACCCAGGAACTTTCGGCGCACGTGGCGAGCTTGCGTAAGGAAATCAGCGATCGTCTGCACAACACTTCTCCTATCGGAATTTCGCAGAGCCAGCCTGCAGTCGAGGAAACCGTGGCCTGGCTGAAAGAAGAATGCGGGCTGGACGATTCCGCCGCCGAGCAGGCGATCGAGTACATCCTGCAGGGACGCGCCGTGCTGGGGGATGTGCCCACGGAAGACACGATCATCGCGGAGCGCTTCTTCGACGAAGGCGGCGGGATGCAACTGATCATCCACGCACCTTACGGCGGTCGCATCAACAAGGCCTGGGGACTGGCCCTGCGCAAACGTTTCTGTCGCAGCTTTAATTTTGAGTTGCAGGCCGCGGCCACCGATAACGGCCTGAACATCGCGCTGGCCGAGCAACACAGTTTTCCGCTGGCTGACGTCTTTCACTTCCTCAACGCCGAGACCGTGCAACCCGTTCTGGAGCAAGCTGCGCTTGATTCGCCGATCTTTGGCACGCGCTGGCGCTGGGACGCCAATCGCTCCCTGGCGTTGCTGCGCTTTCAGGGTGGCAAAAAAGTTCCGCCTCAGATTCAACGCATGCGCTCCGATGATCTGCTGGCGTCGGTCTTCCCTGACGTGGCCGCCTGTCAGGAAAATATTGTGGGTGACATTCAGATTCCGGATCATCCCCTGGTGAAGGAAGTGATGAAAGATGTGCTCACCGAGGCCATGGATATCGACGGTCTCAAAGCGCTGCTTGGCGGGATCCAGCAAGGGCGAATCCGCTGTCTGGCAGTCGACACCCCGGTGCCGTCGCAATTCTCCCATGAGATCTTGAATGCGAATCCCTATGCTTATCTCGATGACGCCCCGCTCGAAGAGCGGCGGGCGCGCGCTGTTGAGATGCGCCGCATCCTGCCGGAATCGGTGTTGGAGGAAGTCGGCAAGCTCGATCCGGCCGCGATCGCGCAAGTGCGGGAGGAAGCCTGGCCCGATGTGCGTGACGCCGACGAACTGCACGATGTGTTGCACACTCTGATTGCGTTTCCGGAAGCCATCCTTGCAGGGGGGGAGGCGGGCGACTCGCCCGCCCAAACCGATGCGGTCTCCCTCAGCTTGATCAGCTTCCATGAAGGCGGCGAGGGCAGTCGAGCTGCGCTCGACCGGACAGCCGAGGACGGATGTCTCCACGTGAGTCGTAGTGCGGGCCAGTGGCAGGGATATTTCGGGAGATTACTTGAACACGGGCGGGCTACTCGGGCGGAGCATGCTGGAGTGAATTACTGGGTGGCGGCGGAACGGGCGAAGACATTTTCACAGCTGTTCCCGGGCGCTCAATTTGATCGTCCCGTTGCTGAGATTCAAGGGACTCTGCCGTCTTCAGACGATGCGCTGCTGGCACTCGTCACCGGTTGGATGGCGCATTTAGGTCCGGCAACGGCTTCGCAACTTGGAGATATGCTCGGCCTTTCGGCGCCTGAGATTGAGAAGTCATTGCTGCGCATGGAAGCGACCGGCGCTGTGCTGCGAGGGCAGTTCACGGACGCGGCATCACGGGCGAGTCGCCCGCGACCACACGAACCCCGACCACTTGAACCCGAGCTGGAGTGGTGCGAGCGGCGGTTGCTGGCCCGCATTCACCGGCTGACTGTGGCCACGCTGCGCAAGCAGATTGAGCCGGTTACCGCCGCGCAGTTCATGCGCTGGCTTTTGCGCTGGCAGCATGTGGCGATGGGGGCGCAAGTTCAAGGTGAACGCGCCACGCTGGATGTGCTGCGCCAGTTGCAGGGATTCGAGATCCCGGCCAATGCCTGGGAGCGGCATATTCTGGGCCGGCGCGTCGTCAACTATGATCCCAAGTGGCTCGATCAGCTTTGTCTTACCGGCGCGGTCGGCTGGGGGCGGTTGTCGCCTCATCCCGCCACCCTCGATGACACCGTAGCGGGAAAGCGGCGTGTGATTCCGACCAGCGTGGCGCCGATTACATTTTTCGTGCGCGAAGAGGCGGATTGGATGACTCCGCATCGTCCCGACCATCGTCCCGGAATTGAACCACCCGAGGCGCGCGGTCTGAGTGAGAGCGCCCGGCAGGTTCTGGATTTCCTGCGGCAGCGTGGGGCGTCGTTCTTTACCGACATCGTACGCGGCACGGGGCGGCTCAAAGCCGAGGTCGAGACTGCACTGTGGGAGCTGGTCGCGGGCGGGCTCATCACCGCCGATGGCTTTGACAACCTGCGCTCGCTGATTGATCCCAAACGACGCTCCGGGCAGGGCAACGGGCGGACCGCTCGTCCGCGGCATAGTACAGGGCGTTGGGCGCTCTTGTACACCGACCAGGCGGCGGACCGCAATCGCGCCGTGGAAGCGACCTGCTGGATGCTGCTGAAACGCTACGGCATCGTCTTCCGAGACGTGCTGGCTCGCGAGACCAATCTTCCCAAATGGCGCGAATTGCAAATGGCCTTCCGGCGGCTGGAAGATCGAGGCGAGATTCGGGGCGGACGATTTGTGGATGGCTTTCTCGGTGAACAATTCGCCTTGCCGGTAGCGGTGGAATCGCTGCGGGCGACGCGAAAGATGCCGCTCACTGGAGAAACGATCGTGTTGTCGGCCGCCGATCCTCTGAACCTGGTGGGAATTCTACTGCCAGGGGAACGTGTTCCCGCCATCTCGGGCAGGACTGTGACCTTCCGTGATGGCGTCGCAGCGCAAGAGGCGGCCGCAGCAGATTCGCAACGATTGACCGCGATGGGCGAGTAGGAGCGTCCCGGTTGGGTTGGAAAAAGCGATCGGGAATCCGATGAGGGGGTCCCCCGGATTCCCGACCGGCGCATCCCCGGCAGAAACTCTGAAAGCGCTTCCCCCGTCGCTTTTTTGCCGAGCCAACGCTGCCCGGCTAACAGCACGTATCCGGCCATCGTAACGAGGTGGGCTCAACCATTACGATATCGCCTATCATACTGATTCTTATGTCCTTATATGAAATCCGCAATGCCATGGCAGGCGAAACAGGCCGTGGCCTCTATCCAACCGGATAGACCTATATCTGTTCGGATAGTGGAACAAGATGGTGGGCCACTATTCCCAAAGCTGGAAAGTGTGCTAAACCGTTGAACTCGATCGAGGGACGAAAACGGTGAAACCCAGAATTCAGGTAGCAGCAGGACCCTTGGCAGACTCCATCTATCTTCTGACAGACTCCGAGATGCGGATCGGGCGAGATCCCTCCAATTCGTTGGCGATTGGCGACCTCTCCCTGTCCCGGCGTCACTGCGTACTCGTCCGCGAAGCGGATAGTTACACCCTTCGCGATCTGGACAGCCGCAATGGCACATTCGTAAACGGCCGGGTCATCTCGAAAAAACAGTTGAACCACGGCGACCAGATCTCGATTGGCGAATCTGTTCTTGTGTTCCTGCTGAAAGAGGACACGGATGAAGCGACCACGCACGGCGTCGAATTTGACGACCGCCGGACCCAGGCCACCGCGCAAATGCGCCCGCAGGATGTTCTCTACCTCCAGCCGGAAAGAGTGTTGAGGGAATTGCCGGCGGCTTCGCGGCTGGGGCGGAACCTGAACGCGCTGCTGAAAATCAGCCGCGTGGTCCATTCCATTTCTGACCTCGACCAATTGCAGGCGCAAATCCTGGAACTCATCTTTGAAGTGGTGCCGGCCGAGCGTGGCGCAATCCTGCTGGATGGCAAAGGCAACGAGAAATTTTCTTCTCTGTTCGCCCATCCCGGACCGGCAAAAGGCGGAGAGCCAGTGCGGGTAAGCCGTACCATCACTCGCCAGGTGATGGACCAAGGAGTGGCCATCCTGGGAGCGGACGTACCGGCTAGCGGAGACTTGAGCGGAGTCGATAGCCTGGTGAGCTTCAAAGTGCGCTCATTGCTGTGCGTACCCCTGACCGTGTTTCGAAAAGTATTGGGCTGCATCTACCTGGACACCACCAGTCCAGGCACCCGTTTTGATCGGGACCATCTGGAACTAGTAGCCAGCATTGCGGGCATCTCTGCGGTGGCATTGGAGAATTCACGTCGGCTGTTGTGGCTGGAGCAGGAAAATCAGCGACTGGCGGCGGAAATCAACCTCCAGCACAACATGGTCGGCGAAAGCACCGCGATGAAAGAGGTCTACCACTTCCTCTCACGGGCGGCCCCGACGGAGTCCACCGTGCTGATCGGCGGCGAAAGCGGCACGGGAAAAGAACTGGTAGCGCGCGCCATTCACCGCAACAGTCCGCGCGCCAGCCGCCCCTTCGTTGCCATCAATTGTGCGGCCATTCCGGAAGGGCTGTTGGAAAGCGAACTCTTCGGCTACGAGCGAGGAGCGTTCACTGGCGCTGCCAGCCAGAAAAAAGGCCGCCTGGAAATGGCCGATGGTGGCGTGGTGTTTCTGGACGAGATCGGGGAACTGGCACCGGCGCTCCAGGTCAAGCTGCTGCGCGTGCTGCAGGAGCGCGAGTTCGAGCGCCTGGGAGGTTCCCGCCCGATCTCAATCGACATTCGTCTGATTGCGGCGACCAACAAAGACCTGGCAGAGGCGGTCAAGGCCCGGACTTTTCGCGAGGACCTCTATTATCGCTTGAACGTAGTCTCGCTGGTCCTGCCCCGGTTGCGCGAGCGTCTCGAAGACATCCCCATTTTGGCGGAGTATTTTGTCGCCAAGTTTGCCGCCAAATGCAAAGTCAAAGCCAAGAAGATTTCTTCCGAAGCCATGGCTGGGCTGATGAAATACGACTGGCCGGGTAACGTGCGCGAACTCGAGAATGCCATCGAGCGAGCGCTGGTGTTAGGCGTCTCAGATTCCATCCTTCCGGAGGACTTGCCTCAGGCGGTCGCGGAGAAAGGCTCGGCGCCGGGGATGCACCTGGCGAAGTATCACCTGGCAGTCACGCAATTGAAAAAACATCTCATTCTTGCCGCCCTGGAAGAAGCGAAGGGCAGTTACACCGAAGCGGCTCGGATCCTCGGCGTGCATGCCAACTACTTGCACCGGCTGGTTAGAAATCTGGACTTGCGAACCTCGGTCCGCACTTTCCCGATTTTTCGCGGCGGCAACGGGGCAGGACGAGTCGCGGATGGCAGGATGTAAACCAGATCTTCGCCGAGAAGGATGAATAGACCCGGCGGTCTCAAGGCAGGTTGAGGGTCAAAAGCGTGGCGGGGTTTAGGTACACGCCCTGCCAACGTACAGCCAGGTGAAGATGAGGCCCCGTAGCCCGTCCCGTGCCTCCGCTCAGGCCGATCTCCTGTCCGCGGGCGATCCGCTCTCCTTGTTTTACCTTGATCTCCGAAAGATGAAGGTAAAGTGTCAGCAGCCCCTGCCCATGATCGAGCACGACACAGTTGCCTTCGAAATACAAAGGGCCGGCCAGAAGGACGGTTCCGGCATTGACGGCGGAGACAGGCGTGCCCGTCGGGGCTGCGTAATCCAGCCCCTGGTGCATGCTTTGAACCTTACCGTTAAAGGTACGCCGGGTACCGAAGACATCAGAAATCGCCACATCGACCGGCGCCCGAAACTTCCCGGACCACTCGCGCTCCGGGTCGGTGTGCTGAAACACGTCCTGCTTGACCGTCTTGTCCTGGTGAATGCGTTCCAGTTGTTCCTTGCTGGGTTCGGTGTAACGTTTAGCGACGGTCACCGTGATGCTGGGATATTTTGCGGCCCGAATCGGAATATTTTTAGAGAACGCGATTTCTGCTGACTTGGAGGTCGTTCCTTTCAGTTCCAGAGAGTAGATCCCCGGGCGAGTTTCCAGACTCACTCCCGCAATCCCGTACCAGGCCTTGGTGGGGGCGTCATAGCTAAATAGCACTTCATGTTCGAGCCATTTTGCAGAGAGGGCGGTCAGTCGCACTGGCGGCACAACTTCAATCACAAGGGGAGCTCCGTTCACCAGTTGCGCCGGCTGCCGCCGAATGGTCCATGAGCGGGCGCCCACGACCTTTGTTGTTGCAGCCCTCGTTTCGCCGGTGGCGGGACGCGGCGCGGCAGACGTTACGAAGGTAAGCAGCAGACAGAAGCCGTAGATGGCGCGGGGCTGCAATTTGGAAGACTCCATTACCAGCCTAGCATTTCGAGGAAAGTTCGAGAGCCACAATCCGCGGTGAATGAACCCGCAGTGGAACGGCTACTGACTCGGAATGAAATCCAACTGGACTTCGGTGGTAGTCGGGTGATCGGCGGGCACATATTTCCATTGCTTGACCGCCAACGTAGCTGCATCCACAAGAATCGGATTGCCCCCGATGGGCGAAATTCTTGTTACCGAGCCATTGGGGTTGATCGAAATGGACAAACGGACGACTCCACCGATTGCGTTCTGCTTTAGTTCGCGGGGATACTTGGGAGCCACCTTGTAGACCAGCTTACGCAGGCTTGGGGTATTTTGAGCCTCGATGGAAGCCATCGAAAGATAGCCCAGCAGAATCACGCAGACCGCGGCGCTGGTTTGGCGCGCACGGCGTATTGACCATGATGTTTTCGATTGGTCCACGAAGACTCAAATCCTGCGGCTGAACGTGAATCGCGATGTTGCGAGATTAGGAAATTAATCACGGTCAGACAAGTTACGAATGTAATTGTTTAGACTGAGAAATTCTCTTGCCGCAGCCTCAGGCACGGAAGGATGGCATGGAAGGATGGAGAGTACGACAAGACTGCGGGTTTGCCGTCCGGGCGGGCCGACGTCGAGCGTGGTGTGGCAATGATGAGCCGGCGGCGCTTGACTCGGTTCCCGCAACTGCAGAAGCGCAGGCCGCTGGGTTGGGCCTAAGTTCAGGCAACTCATTTAATTACAGGTACATACCCCACCCTCAGTCCGGACGCTTGGCGGCCTCGCCGGCATGAATCTAGTATGAATCAGTTATTGACGCCTCAGCGTCTGGCCTGTGATCCTGCCTAACTGGTGTGCAGTCTAGCGTGCGGAGATCGGCCTACGTCCGTCTTACCGTTCTGCTGCTCCCCGGTGTGGCGGCGTTGGCCGGGGCCGGGTGCTCCAGGCGTGGCGATGCGTCCCCAGTAGTTACGGTTGAGCACGCGATCTCGCCCGAGCCGCCCAAGGTTGGCCCGGCTACGGTCATCCTCAAGTTGGCCGATACGGCCGCAAGACCTGTTCCCGGAGCGCGTATCACCGTCGAGGCAGAGATGTCGCACGCGGGGATGGCGCCCGTGTTCGAAGAAGCATTGGAAACCGGGCCGGGTGAATACCGAGCTCACCTCAAATTTGCGATGGTCGGAGACTGGGTCATTCTCCTGCACATACGGCTGCCCGGCGGACAAACTCTAGAGCGGCAGTTCAATGTAGACCGCGTTCGCCCAAACTAGGTTAGCTGTTGAATCCACCATCCATCCCGAGCCTGGACGCAGCCGACTCTCAACCTTTTGATCTGATGCGCGTCCCCGGACTGGGACACTTGTTTCGCTGGCGTTATGTGCGTCCGCTTCTCCAGTTGCCACTGCTCATCGTCAGCGTGGTGATGATCCTGCACGGATTGTTTGGGCCCACGCTGGCGCCCAAGAATCTGGCCACGACCCTCAGCTGGCTTCACTTTCGGGGAGTGCTGGTGCTGGTCCTGCTATGTGCGGGAAACTTCTTCTGTCTGGCTTGTCCCTTCATGCTGGTACGCCAGGTAGCGCGGCGCTTTTTTAAGCCGCGCTTCAACTGGCCGCGGGCACTGCGCAACAAGTGGGCTTCGGTCGCGCTATTCGTACTAATCCTGTTCACTTACGAACTGTTCGATCTGTGGTCCTCGCCCTGGTGGACCGCGTGGTTGATCCTTGCCTACTTCATTACCGTGCTGATGGTCGATGGTTTTTTCAAGCACGCTTCTTTCTGCAAGTTCGTTTGCCCCATCGGACAGTTCAACTTTTTGGCTTCCACGCTTTCTCCCTTCGAGGTGAAAGTGCGCGAGCCGGATGTGTGCGTATCTTGCCATACGAAGGATTGCATCCGCGGCCGGCGCGAGTCAGATTCGGACCTGGTTACCATTCGCGGCTGCGAACTGGCGCTGTTTCAGCCCAGCAAGGTGGGTAACATGGACTGCACATTTTGTCTGGACTGCATCCATGCCTGTCCGCATGACAACGTGGGAATACTGAGCCGGACGCCGGGCGAGGAACTGCTCACGGATCCGCTGCGATCGGGAATCGGCTATTTTTCGCGGCGAAAAGATCTGGCAGCGCTGGCCACCGTGTTCACTTTTGGTGCGTTGCTGAACGCTTTTGGCATGGTCAGTCCCGTCTATGCGGTAGAGAGTTGGCTGGGACGACTAATGCACGTGAGCCACGAGGCCCCGGTGCTCGGCCTCATTTTCACTTTCTTTCTGATTCTCGAACCTGTCGTGCTGCTGGGACTGGCCGCGTGGTGCGCGCGCTCGTGGTCAGGCGACCATCGCTCCCTGCTGCCGCTGGCGGTCAGATACAGTTACGGTCTAGTCCCTATCGGCTTCGGCATGTGGCTGGCCCACTACGGTTTTCACTTCTTGACTGGACTGTACACCGTGATTCCGGTCACGCAAAGCGCGCTCGAACAACTGGGATGGCCGATCTTCGGAGAACCTCGCTGGACTCTGATAGGCCTGCCATCCAACATGGTGCAGGTCATCGAAATTGGATTCCTGATACTCGGATTTGCAGGCTCGCTGGTGGTAACGCACGGGCTGGCGGAAGAGGATTCGCCAGGTAAGGCCTTGCCTGCATTCGTACCCTGGGCGGCAGTCTGTCTGATTCTCTGGATGGCATCGATGTGGCTGGTGTTCCAGCCCATGGAAATGCGCGCCACGCTGATGAGCGGATAGTTGCGCGTGTATGGGACGGACACTCCTGTCCGTCGCCTTTGAATTTGATGTTGTGGTTGCGTTCGAACATGCTAACGAATTACGAAAGGGTGGGGAGAGTGTCGCGCTGGCTGGTGCTTGTGTTGCTCGTGCCCGCGTCCGCGCGAGCCCACAATGGCCCGCCTTTCCCGATCATCGAAAACCAGAAACTCGGACCATGCATCATTTCTCTCTGGACCCACCCGGATGTCGGCACCGGAACGTTCTTCGTAGTGGTAGATCCGCTGCCGGGCAGCAAGATTCCTGATGATCTGAAGATTGGAATCGGGGTCCAGCCGGAAAGCGGGAGGCTTCCCGAGGTGGTTTACGCCGCAACCCGCGAGGACAACCGGGGCCAGGCAGAGTACAAAGCTCTCGCCGAGTTCGATAAGGATGAATTCTGGCGCGTCCGCTTGGTCCTGCAGAGCTCTCAAGGCAGCGGAGAGATGCTGTCGAGAGTGGAGGCCACGCCTCCTGGCTTTGGACGATGGGACCTTCTGTTATACCTTTTACCGTTTCTTGCAGTTGCATTCTTGTGGTTTCGAGGGATGACGCGCACCCGTAGCCGCAGGAAGAAGCTGCAAGTCGCCTGTTAAATCGAGGAGAGAAAGTCTTGATAGTGGCCAATTCCACGCGGGCCGATTCGTCGCATAAAAATAGATGGCGAGTGCATCCGGACAGGCATACCCGGCGATCCATCGGTTTTCAGCCTTCCCTCCTGTCGGTTATCTTGGCAGCGCTGGTCACGCTCTCAGGGTGCCACTCGGCGCCCAAGTTGCCCGATAAGAATTCCAAAACCTACGCAGATGTGGTTTCCGCCTTTTACATTGGCCTGGCGGCGCTTCAGGTGGGCGATGATGTGCGCGCCGAAAGCAAGCTCTCGGAGGTGACCCAGCTGGTCCCGGGCGAGCCTGCGGGATGGGCTAACTGGGGAATACTCGCGCTGCGGCAAAGAAACTACGACACCGCGGCGCAAAGACTAGACCGGGCCCGCGATCTTGCCCCGAAGAACGATCGTATATATGACCTGCTGGGAATTCTGGAAAGCCAGCGCGGCCACTCTCCGGAAGCGATTGCGGCCTTGCGAAAAGCGACCGAACTGAATCCGCAAAATTTACGAGCGATCTACCGGTTGGCGGAAGAGACGGAACGTCAAGGCGATGAAAACGGCGCGGCCGAGGTTCAGCAGCTGCTCCAAAGGATTCTGACTGCTCAACCGGACAATCTTGCCGCGCTGCTTGAGCTTAGCCGCATTGCGGCGAAGCGCGGCGATGCTGCCACTCTGAAATCGGCAGTGGCGCAGATCAGCGCTCGTTCGTCGGCATGGCCCCCAGAGATCCAACATCAACTTGCAGCAGTGCAGTCGGCAGCAGCCGGCGCGGACCTGCATCCCGCCGCCACGCAGACCACATTTCTGCGTAACGTAATGATGCGCGTGCCCGAATATCGTCAGAGTCTCACGGCGATCAAGGCGCCTCCCGGCGATGAAGCCGAGCCCTTCACCCACTTCCTGCGACTCGAATCACCAGTCTTCCGGCCGGCCCCTGCCGACACCGCGCTGACCTTCAGCATTCAACCACTTTCCAATCTTGCCGCGAGCAATTCCGGTAAATGGAGTTGGATCGGCGCAATTCCGCTGGGCAGTGCGGGCGCGCCGGCTGTAGCCGTGGCCAATGGCCGCGAAGTGCGGTTGTCCACCGGCGTGGCGATTCCCTTCCCCGGCGGGCCGTCCGGATTGTCGCCACTGCCCGAGGGAGTCGTGCCGGTTGATTTCAACTATGACTTCAAAACCGACCTCGTGCTGGCCGGGGCCGGGGGCTTGCGCCTGCTGCGGCAGGACACTCCAAACACATTCACGGATGTGACCGCACCAGCCAAGCTGCCCAAGTCGGTCGCCAATGGCCACTACACCGGCGCGTGGGCAGTCGACATCGAAGCGGACGGCGATCTCGACCTCGTACTCGGCGCAAAAGACGGCACTCCGACAGTCCTAAGAAATAACGGAGACGGCACGTTCCTGCCCGTTCATCCCTTTGCCGGAATTTCAGGGGTGAACGGATTTGCCTGGGCTGATCTGGACGGTGACGGCAATCCAGATGCCGTTATCATCGATGGCGCGGGCAAACTTCACGTGTTCATGAATCTTCGCCAGGGACAATTCCAGGAGCGTCCCCTGCCATCTGGTTTGTCGTGGGTTAAAGCGGTGGCAGTGGCCGACGCCAACAATGACGGAATCCTCGACCTCCTCGCGGTGCAGGCAGACGGATCCATCATTCGGATTTCAGACAAGAACGAAGGTCAAAGCTGGGAGACCGCAGAAATTGCCAAGGTTCCGAACCCAAGCAGCTATCTTGCGGGCGAGGTGCGTTTGCGCGTCGCTGATTTTGACAACAACGGAGCACTCGACCTGTTTCTCTCTCCCACCACGCCAACTCCAGGCGTGGCAGAAGCATTAGTCTGGCTGGGCGACGCCAATGGCAGCTTTACTCTACTGACGCATCCTGGAGGCCCCGCACTCGTCTTCGACGCTGCCGACGTCGGCAATGACGGCCGTCTCGATCTCCTGGGCCTGTCGGCGGATGGACAACCGCTGCAGGGCGTGAATCGGAACCCGAAGAACTATCACTGGCAGGTGGTGCGGCCGCATGCGGTCCAGGCGGTTGGCGATCAGCGCATCAATCCGTTCGGGGTGGGCGGCGAAATCGAGATCCGCTCCGGCCTGCTAGTACAAAAACAGCCGATCACGGGTCCACAACTTCATTTCGGATTGGGAGAGCAGACAGAAACGGAAGTGGTGCGGGTGATCTGGCCCAATGGCACGGTGCGCGCCGAGTTTGGGGTGAAGGCTGACCAGGACGTCGTGACCGAACAGCGCCTGAAGGCTTCCTGTCCGTTTCTCTTCGCCTACAACGGAAAGGAAATGGAGTTCGTGAAGGATGCGGTGCCATGGGGTTCAGCAATCGGTTTGCGCATCAATACCCTGGGCTCCGCGCAAATCGCGGCCACCGGTGAATGGTACAAAATCGGACGCGACCAGCTTGTGCCTCACGATGGCTTCTACGATATCCGCGTGACCGCGGAATTGTGGGAGGTCTACTACTACGATTACCTCGCGCTCATGACGGTGGATCACCCCGCGGGTACGGAGATCTTTGTCGATGAGCGCTTCGTGATTCCGCCGGCGAAACTTAGTATCACTACGGTCGCAACTCCTCAAGCGATTGCACATGCGATGGATGACAATGGCCAGGATGTCACCGATCTCATCAGCACACTCGACGGAAGAGCCGTAAGCAGCTTCGGTCGCGGGCAGTTCCAGGGCGTGACTCGCGATCACTACCTTGAGGTTGACCTCGGCGATGACGCGCCCCAGAGTGGCCCGCTCTATCTGATCGCGCAGGGTTCGATCCACGATACTGAGTCGTCGGTGAACGTGGCCATTACGCAGGGCAACCGCTGGCGTGCTCATGGCCTGAGCGTTGAAGTGCCCGACGGTCGCGGCGGATGGGTCACGGCGCAAGACAATCTGGGTTTTCCGGCCGGCCGGAAGAAAACGATCCTGTTCAATTTGACCAATGTCTTTCGCCCCGGAACGCCTCACAAGGTCCGATTGCGAACGAATCTGGAAATTTATTGGGACGCGATCCACTGGGCACAAGGTATGCCGGACGCTCCACTGGAGGAAACAACGCTGGATCCGACAGTGGCTGATCTTCATTATCGAGGCTACTCAGTGATGCAGATGCCGGTAGGCGCGGGCGCGCCGGAAGTTCCGGACTACAACCGAATTGAAGGGACCAAACAGCACTGGCGCGATCTGATCGGCTATTACACACGTTACGGCGACATTCGCGAACTCCTCAACTCTATTGACGACCGCTACGTCATCGTGAATTCGGGGGACGAAATGTCGCTGCGTTTTCCTGAACAGCCGCCGCCGCCCCCAGGCTGGGTGCGCGACTTCGTTATCAAAGGCGACGGCTGGATCAAGGACGGAGACTTCAATTCAACTTTCTCCAAGACCGTACTGCCGCTGCCCTATCACGCCAAGAACGAATACACGACCCGGCCGGGCGCGCTCGAAGATGAGTGGGTCTATCGTCAGCATCCCGAGGACTGGCAGAATTATCACACCCGCTACGTGACTCCTCAGGTCTTCAAGAATGCATTGCGGAGCGAACTGCCCAAATGACCGGCAACCGCGTCGCACGGGCCATTCTCGGTATCATTTTCGTCGCGTTGTTGGTGGCTCCGCTTGTGCTCAAGCGGTTGTCGGCGCGACGCACCGCGGAGAAATCCAACGCGGATGCAAAAACGACGCTGGCGCGGCACGGCTTCTACCTTCAGGAAGTTTCTGAGGCCGCCGGCATTCGGTTCGCCCACCAGGCCCCGGAGCTCGATCCCAAACTGAATTCCATCATGCCGGAGGTCGCTTCGATGGGCGCGTCGGTATCCATCGTCGATTTCGATCGCGACGGCTGGTCGGATATCTACGTGGTCAACAGCGCTATTGGCAGCAAGAACGCCCTGTACCGCAATTTGGGTGACGGCAGTTTCAAGGACGTGGCCGGCGAGCTCGGCATTGCGGATGTCAATCTGCCGGGCACCGGAATCTCTAGCGGAGCGGTGTGGGGCGACTACGACAATGATGGCTACGAGGACCTGTTCCTCATCAAGTGGGGACGCCCCGAGCTCTACCACAATGATCAGGGTCACGGATTCACTCGCCTAAGCCAACAAGCGGGACTGCCGCGCTGGATTAATGCCAACACCGCCATATGGTTTGATTACGATGGCGATGGTCTGCTGGACCTCTTTGTCGGTGGTTACTATGCCGAAGACATCGACCTGTGGCATATCGCCACCACCCGGATCATGCCGGAGAGTTTTGAATACGCCAAGAATGGCGGGCGAAAATATTTGTTTCACAACCTCGGCCACGGAAGATTCGAAGAAGTCGCCGAGAAAGTTGGCATCAACAGCCGCCGCTGGGCGCTGGCGGCGGCGGCAGCGGATTTGCGCGGTACCGGGCATCCTGATCTGTTCATCGCCAATGACTACGGAGTTTCCGAGCTCTACTTCAATGACGGAAAACGGTTTCATGAAGTAGGGCAGCAGACGGGCGTGGGCTTTGCACCCAAGAGCGGCATGAACGCCGCTTTTGGCGACATCTTGAACCAAGGCAGATACGCCGTCTACGTTTCAAATATTTCGGAAGACGGCATTCTCATTCAGGGGAATAATTTGTGGGTGCCAAAGCAAGGAACTAGCGGGGACGGAATCAAATACGAGAACCTGGCGCGGGACTTTGGAGTCGAACTCGGCGGCTGGAGCTTCGGGGCGCAATTCGGCGATTTGAATAACGATGGCACTCTCGACCTCTACCTCACAAACGGTTACATCTCGCTCGACCGGAACCGCAGCTACTGGTATGACTTTTCCAAAGTGGCGGGCGGCAATACCACAATCATCGGCGATGCCAAGAACTGGCCGGCGTTTGAAGGCCGCAGCTTGTCGGGCTATCAGTCGAAGCGGCTGTGGTTGAACGATGGCGCCGGGAAATTTGTGGACGTGGCCCAGGCGGTTGGGGTCCGCGACACTTACGACGGTCGCGCGGTGGCGCTGGCTGACTTGTGGAATCGCGGCGTGCTCGACGTTGTGGTAGCGAACCAAAAGGGTCCACTGCTGGTTTACAAGAACACGGTGACTCCGGAAAATGAGTGGATCGAGTTCGAACTGGAGGGCACCGCAAGCAACCGCAGCGCCATTGGCGCCCGGGTCACACTGTTCTGGAACGGCCAGCAGCAGGTGCAAGAGGTTTCAGGCGGCAGTGGCTTCGCCTCGCAAAATCAGCGACGACTGCATTTTGGATTGGGAAAATATCCGCAACTGGAGAGGGCAGTAATTCGCTGGCCTTCCGGCAAGCTGCAGGACATCGACAAGCCTGCCGCCGGCCAACTCCACAAAATAAAGGAGCCCGCATGAGCCAGCCGACGACCGTGTCCTTGACTCCGCCACCGTCCTCGTCCGGCGGGTGGAAGCAATTCGTCAGTCTCGACAATCGCTACATCGCTCCGATTTTCATTACCTGCATCCTGCTGGTCGGGCACTTGTCGTTCGGTATTCTCGAAAGCTACCAGAGGACCCTGCTCGCGATCGTGGTAAGTATCGCGACTGAACTGGTGCTGGGCCAAATTTTCTTTCACAAGTGGGTGCATCCGGCGAGCGCGTACATCAGCGGAATCAGCGTAGGTATTTTGCTGCGCTCGCCGGCCTTCTGGCCTTACGCTTTGTGCGCCGCGATTTCCATCATGTCCAAATATGTGTTGCGCATCAAGGGGCGCCACATCTGGAACCCATCGAATTTCGGCATCTCGGCCATGCTCTTTCTCGTCCCCGAGACCGTGGCCGGTTTGAGCATTCAATGGGGTAACTACCTATTGCCGATGCTGGTGATCTGGGTGTTGGGCTCTCTAATTATCTGGCGCCTGCGACGCTTTCATATCACTTTCACTTACGTAGCGTCATTTGTCGCTTTCGGTTTCATGCGCAGCTGGCTGACGGGAAGCCCCTGGCAGTCAGAGATTGCGCCGATCACCGGCCCGATGTACCAGCTTTTTATTTTCTTCATGATTACCGATCCGAAGACTACGGTGCGAACGAAGAAGTGGCAGTGTGTGGTCGTATTTCTGGTGGCTGTGGTTGAGATGATCATGCGGATGTACCAGATCGTTTACGCCCCGTTCTATGCGCTTTTCATCGTCGGACCAACCGCCATGCTGATTGAGATTTGGCTGGACTCGCGGCGTGCGAGTGCTGAAAAGCTGGCGGTGGCCCGCTGAGCTTCGCAAAGGGGTTACCACGGACCACGTGGGGGACAGCCGCCCTCGGCTGTCCGGCGAAGCAACCCTCCGCCGTTTCTAGACTCGGCAAAGTCTATCGAGCCTTGCTCGACCGGACAGCCGAGGGCGGCTGTCCCCACGTGGTCCGTGGAAGCTTGAGAATGCCGATGGCGATGATCCGGGTCACTTGCTGTCTAACGCTGCTTGCCGTCTTGCTACTAGCTGGTTGCAAGCAGCAACCAGCGAACCTGCGGGAAACTACTTCGCCGCAATCGGCGATGCGTTCTTCGCCACCGGCGGAAGCCTCGGTTCCGTCGACACCGCCCACACCAACTGGCCCTGCCCACCCGTCGGGACCAATCGAGTTCACCGACGTAACTGCCCAGGCCGGCATCCACTTCAAGCACAACACCGGCGCGTTCGGGAAAAAATACCTGCCGGAAACCATGGGCAGCGGCGCCTGCTTTCTCGACTACGACAACGACGGGTGGCAGGACATCCTGCTGATCAACTCCATGGACTGGCCCGGTCGTCGGACTGGGGACTCCTACCTGGCTCTCTATCACAACAATCAGAATGGAACTTTCACGGATGTAACCAAACAGGCGGGACTCGCATTGGAAATCTACGGCCAGGGCTGCGCCGTCGGTGACTATGACAACGATGGCAACGTCGACATCTACATTACCGCGGTCGGGTCGAACCATCTTTTCCGTAATCTGGGCAACGGCAAGTTTGTGGATGTGACTACGAAAGCAGGCGTGGCCGACCCGGGATTCTCCTCGAGCGCGTTGTGGTTTGACTATGACAACGACGGCAAGCTCGACCTGTTCGTCGCGCACTACATCGAATGGTCGATTGAGACCGATCAATACTGCTCGCTCGACAGCAAGAACAAGTCATACTGCACGCCGCAAAGGTACAAGGGTCAGAGCGCGACGCTTTTTCACAACAATGGCAATGGGACCTTTGAGAACGTGACGCGGCGCGCCGGTCTTTACGATCCCAGCAGCAAGTCGCTCGGCGTGGCAATGTTGGATTACGACAACGACGGCTGGATGGATCTCTTCGTCACGAACGACACCGAGCCCAACAAGCTCTATCACAATAACCACGACGGTACTTTCACCGACGTCGCCATTGCCGCCGGCGTGGCTTACGGTGACGCGGGCACGGTGCGGGCGGGCATGGGGACGGACGCCGCCGACTATGACAATTCGGGCTGGCAAAGCCTGGTGATCGGCAATTTCACCAACGAGGGCATGGCGCTTTACCACAGCGATGGATCGGGCCTTTTTACCGATGAAGCTCCGGCAGACGGCATTGCCAGGATTTCGACCAAGTCACTCACCTTCGGGACATTTTTCTTTGACTATGATCTGGACGGCCTGTCCGATTTGCTCGCGGTGAATGGCCACGTCTCCGATGACGTCAGCGTGGTGCAGCCCACCGTCAAATACGCTCAGCCGCCACATGTGTTCCGCAACCTGGGCAAGAAGAAGTTTGAGGAGGTTACAGCCAAGCTTGGATCTGCGCTGCCACGGCCCATCGTCGGCCGTGGAGCGGCCTACGGCGACTTCGACAATGACGGTGATCTCGATCTACTCATCACCGCCAACAACGGTCCGGCTCGATTGTTGCGCAATGACAATGGCAATCAGAACGACTTGTTGCGATTGAAAACTGTAGGGGCGCGCTCCAATCGCGACGGCATTGGCGCGAAGGTGACGGTGAAAACCAGCAAGGGCACGCGGCTTTTCAGCATGGTGAAGACTGGTTCGAGTTATTTGTCGCAAAGTGAACTGCCGCTGACTTTTGGACTGGGCAAACCTGAGGCGGGCAAGACGGTCAGCCTTAGCATTGTCTGGCCGAGTGGGCAAAAGGATTTTGTGGCGAGCGTCGAGCCCAATCAATTTATTACGGTGCTGGAAGGAAAGGGCATCATCTCGGCAAGGCCGATTGCTTTTGAGACAACATCTCCCCCTCTTGCTCACTGAAGTGCCCCCGCCGCCCTTTCCACTTTTGCCTCCCGGTTCGATGTTATCTTTGTGGCATATTCATGGACATTCTCCAACAGCTCTTCGAACAGCATTTCCACGCCCCCGCCACTCAGGTAAAACCTGTGCAGGGAGAGCTCGGCGGTTCAGGCAGGAGGATTATCCGGCTCAGCGGCGGAGAGTTCACAGCGATTGGCATCCGGTATGACGTACGCGAAGAGAACGTCGCCTTCCTCGAATTTTCGCGACATTTCCGCCGCCATGGTCTGCCGGTGCCGGAAATTTACGCCGAAGATTTGGATCACGGCGCCTATCTGGAAGAGGATTTGGGCGGCACGACGCTTTTTGAGTTTCTCTCGAAGAATCGGACGGCCGACAACATTGCCCCGCAGGTGGTTGAGGCCTATCGCAAAGTGATCGCCGTGTTGCCCCGGTTCCAGGTCGAGGCGGGACGCGATTTGAACTACAAGGTATGTTATCCCCGCGCCAGTTTCGATCGCCAGTCCATCGCCTGGGACCTGAACTATTTCAAGTATTACTTTCTTCGCCTGGCGGGCATTGCCTTCAACGAACAGGCTCTGGAAGACGATTTCGATCGCTTGACTGAGTTTCTGCTGAGCGCCGGGCACGATTACTTTCTTTACCGCGACTTCCAGTCTCGCAACATCATGTGGCGCGATCGGCAGCCGTTTTTTCTGGATTACCAGGGCGGCCGCAAAGGGGCACTGCAATACGACGTGGCTTCGCTGTTGTACGACGCCAAAGCCGATTTGCCCCCGGAACTGCGGCAGAAGTTACTCGATCACTATCTCGACACGCTCGCCGGATTTATCAAGCTTGATCGCGACGAGTTCATGCATTACTACTACGCCTATGTTTACGTCCGCATCATGCAGGCCCTGGGAGCGTACGGTTTTCGCGGCTTTTACGAGCGCAAGGCCCATTTTCTGCAGAGCGTTCCATACGCGCTAAGAAATTTGCGCTGGCTGCTGCACCACATCACCTTGCCCATCGCCCTGCCGACGCTGATGGACGCGTTCAACAGCATGCTGGGGTCGGAGAAGCTGCAGAACCTGGCCACCGACGCCGAGAACCTGGTTGTCAGGATTTTCAGTTTTTCATTTCATCGCGGCTGGCCCAAGGACGAGACGGGCAATGGCGGCGGATTTGTCTTCGACGGCCGCAGCCTGCCCAATCCCGGCCGCGAAGAGCGCTTCAAAACCCTTACCGGCAGAGACGGGCCGGTGATCGACTACTTGAACCAACAGGAGAGCGTGCATCAGTTCATGGCCGGGGTCCTTTCACTGGTGGACGCCAGCGTCAGCGAGTATCAGCGGCGCGGTTTCAAGAACCTGATGGTATCGTTCGGCTGCACCGGCGGGCAGCACCGCTCAGTCTACCTGGCGGAGCAACTGGCAAAGCGTTTGCGTGCCCGAAATGGAGTCGAGGTGGTATTGCGCCATCGTGAACTGGAGACACTCGGCCAATGAAGGCGATGGTTCTGGCTGCCGGCCTGGGTACCCGCCTGCGGCCACTCACCGATGACCGCCCCAAGGCTCTTGTAGAACTGGCGGGACGCACGCTGCTCGAAATCACGCTGACCCGCTTGCGCAGTTTTGGGATTCACGAAGTGATAATTAACGTGCATCACTTTGCTGACATGGTTCTGGAATACCTGACAGCCAATGACAATTTCGGCATGCGAATTGAGATCTCTCGCGAAGATATCTTGCTCGACACTGGCGGAGGGCTGCAAAAGGCCGGCTGGTTTTTTCGCGAGGACTCCGGCTATCCCGACGAGCCGTTCATCCTGCACAATGTCGATGTCATCAGTACGATTGACTTGCGCCGCATGGTGCTGGTTCACTCCGAAAATAAGGCACTTGCCACGCTGGCTGTTCAAGATCGCGAGACTTCCCGCTACCTGATGTTCGACGAACAGCTTCGGCTTTGCGGCCGCCGGTCCGGACGTGATGGCGAGCTTGACCTGGTTCGGTCTTCGCCGCAGATGCGGGCGCTGGCTTTTGGCGGTGTCCATGTAATTTCGCCCCACCTCGTTCCGAAGATGGTGGAAGAAGGGATTTTCTCTATCATCAAGTCCTATTTGCGCCTGGCTGGCCAGGGAGAGAAAATCCTGGGGTTCCGTGCCGACGAATATTATTGGCGCGATTTGGGCAGGCTGGACGATCTACAGCAGGCCGCTCGAGACTTCGAGCAAAAAGTACAACTGTGGCAAACCTGAAGACTTTTCGTAGGACCGTACTTCTCGCAGCTCTCGTGACTGCAATCATGCTGCGCCGACTCCCGCGGAGGCAAATGTCAGACTATTCGCCAAGAGTCAACCGGTTGTGATTGTTAGGATATGCAGAGGCTGCTACGGTATGCAGGTAGCGCCCTCCGGCTTAGCCGTGCTGGGTCGTTGAGGGGCGTGGAAGTGTTCGGATGCGACAAATTCTCGAAGTAAATTCAACTGGAATTTTGGTAAGCGTGGCGAACTCATCAGGTAATAGCACACTCGACCAGCACGACGGCCTGTCTGGGCAAGTTTAGCTCAAGGCGGTCTGCAACGACTCTGACGGGATGAGTGGCCGGTTTGACTTCGTCGGGGTCGGCGAAGGAGTTGGTGGCGCGCATGTCCGAGTGGGTAAGCACCAAAGCTCGCGTTTCGGTTGCGCGTGCTCCACCAGCGAAGCTAACCCGCAATGACAGGGACGAGTCGAGCGACGGGTTGGTCAAAGTCAGTGTCACACGCCGGTCGCGGATCGAGGCGGAAGCGGACAATCCCGGCAAATGAGCTTGACCGGCTAGTACAGGAACATTCAGATCCGCCACAGGGTTGCTCACCGGCACCTGCCGCGCCCCCATGTGGGAGCGGTACATGTCGAATACATGGTAGACGGGAGTGCGTACAAATTTGTCGCCCTGCGCTACGAACAGGGAATGAATACAGTTAACGGATTGCGCGACATTCGCCATCGCGATCTTTTCGGCATGGCGGTTGAAGATGTCGAAGGTCATCCCCGTGTGTACAGCGTCACGGAGGGTGATGGTCTCACTCAGAATGTAGGACGGAGCAATCTCCGAACCGGGAGCGTACCAGACACCCCACTCGTCGATGACGAGTTTGGTGCGATGAGCGGCGTCGAACTTTCCCATCTCTTTCCAGTGGTCGTCAATCACCTTGTCCAGGCGCATGCCGCGCAGAAGGACTTCATACCATTCCGGCGCTTTGAAGTCTCCGGCCTTGAGCGGAGTGGGCCGTAAGTCAGTGTAAAAGTGAAGTGAAAATCCCTGCGGAGGTTCGAATCCGTGCATGGCCTCAAAAAAGCCGGTGGTCCAGCCAATATCGCCGTCGGCCGAGTGCCCGCGTGGGCCGGTGGCTACCAGGAATGGAGCTGTATAGTTAGGAAACTGAGTGACGAACTGGCGGTATTTGCTGGCGTATTCCTCGGGCCGCATGGCCCCGCCGCAACCCCAGGACTCGTTGCCGACTCCCCAGTAGCGGATCCCGAATGGTTGCGGGTCGCCGTTGGCGGCGCGATCGTCGGCGAGGCTCAGGGTGCCCGTGGGCGCGTTGCAGTAGGACACCCAATCGTGGAATTCGCTGGGCGTGCCTGATCCAACGTTGGCGGCGACATAGGGTTCGGCCCCGATCAAGCGGCAGAGGTGCATGAATTCGTGAACGCCGAACTGGTTGGTCTCGGTGGCGTCAATTCCCGCGGGCATGCGACGCTGCCAGAAGTTGTAAGTGCGGGGCCTCCCGGAAACCTTGCCGATTCCGTCGCGCCAGTGATATCCATCGGCAAAGCAGCCACCGGGCCAGCGGAGATTCGGGGCGCCTATCCGCTTCATGTCGTCCACAAACTGTTTGCGGATTCCATCCACATTGGGGATGGACGAGTCTCGCCCCACCCAGACGCCATCGTAGATAACGCCACCGAGGTGCTCGATGAAGTGACCATAAATATGCGGATTGATCACCGCGCCGGGTTCACCGGGCGAGAGCAGAATCTCCGCTTCCGCGGCGAAGGCCAAGTGGGACGCGGCGAATCCGCCGACCGCCGCCGCCCCTGCCTTCAGAAAAGTACGTCTGTTCATGGGTGTCGTCACCTGTTATTCAGGATTATCGTCTTGCCCGACAGTGTGTTGATACAAGAAACGCGCCATCCCTGCAACTGGCTGTGTTTACCGATCGGCAGGGCTCTCTTGGCGCGGAACTCCGGATTGCCCATTCGGGCGCAATTGCACGACGCATCGGTACACCAGCTATCGCGGCTCACTTCGGCGAGGTCAGTTACCTCATTTGCGTTTGGATCACGAGCGAACTCAAAACTGGTCTGGCCCGAAAACCAAAGTGCAAAGAGCCTCTCCACCAATCACTCGCTCCTAGACTGTGGCAGTTTCGCCCGTTCCGGCTTAAAGTAATGTGTGACGCGGCTGAAGTCGGCGCTACGAAATCGGCCTACGATAGACGTACCTCAACTTGCCGCAGAAGCGGCAGAAGATCGTCAAACTTGCTGCCGTTGCCATCACTTTTCCCGTCGGGTTGGTACCAAAACTCGACTGGCCGAATCTAATAGCGCCAGGAAGGACAATTCATGGCGAGAGCAATACAGTCTCCCGCAAAAGTCTTGTCGCGGGACGGTCCGCCGGAACACGAGTCGGGGCTGTTTTCGACCGCGTCTGTCCTCAATCTGCAACAATTGATTTTTGCTGGCTCTCCTCTGTCCGAGGTTCTAACGAACATTGCCCAGTTGGTTGAATCGCAAGCCGAAGGCATGTCTTGCACGATTTGGCTGCCCGACGAAGACGGGAAGGAACTCCATTGTGCCGCTGCGCCCAGCCTTCCTGGATTCAGCGCTCAAGTCGGGACCATGGCTGTTGGTCCGAAAGGCGGATCTTGTGGCACAGCGGTTTATCGGAAGGAGCCGGTGTATGTGACCGACATCCTTACGGATCCCATCTGGGAAAATTATCGCGAGCGCATGTTGCCTTATGGAATTCGTTCCGTTTGGTCGCGTCCGTTGTTCACGAGCGAGGGCAAAGCCCTCGGCACCTTTTCCATTAACTACCATGAATCACGCAGCCCCGGTGCCATCGACCTCCAGTTGATCGAGGACGCCAGCCACATCACCGGGATCGCCATTGAGCGACACATGAACGAAGAGGCCTTGCGACGTGAACGCGACAGGCTGCGGTTGCTTCTGGAAATCACAAGCAGCGTCACATCCAGGTTGGACCTCCGGCAAATGGTTGAGGCGCTTTCAACGAATCTATTCAGGGTAATGCAATGTGACGTGTCCGCCTTGCTGCTGCCCGACTCCGAGAACGGCGCGTTACGTGTCACTATCTTGCACAATCCCGAAGCGAGAGGACCCTTCCGTGAGGGATCGTTGGTGCCGATGAATAGTTCGATCTCGGGTCAGGTATTGCGGAAGGCCAAGAGCATCCGGATCGATAGCTTCGAACTGGTCCGCGAGGATCCTGAAATTTATGGGAATCCTGACGGCCGGCTTCTTTATGAGCGCGTGATCGAGGAAGGCCTCAGGACGGGGTGTTATCTTCCGCTCATAGGCCGCGATCGCGTGGTTGGCGTTCTGATGCTTTCCAGGCGCTCTGACAATAATTTTGAGAAAGACGACGTCATCTTACTCGAGCAGGTGGCCTGTCAGGTAGCGATTGCAGTTGAGAATACCTTGGAGTACGAGAAGGCGACAAAGGATCGAGATAAAGAAACAAAACAGAGACTCTACCTCGAGCAGGAAATTCGCGCCGAGTTAGGAGAAATCGTCGGAGAGAGCCCGGCGTTGAAGACTGCGCTGAGCATGGTATCTGTCGTAGCGCCTACGGATTCCGGCGTGCTGATCCTGGGCGAGACGGGCACTGGCAAAGAGCTCGTTGCGCGTGCAATACATAAGCTGGGCAATCGCAGCGAAAGGGCATTCGTGAAACTGAACTGCGCTGCAATACCCCTTGGGCTTCTTGAGAGTGAGCTTTTCGGGCACGAAAAAGGAGCATTTACCGGCGCCATCGCCCAAAAGACGGGGCGGTTCGAACTCGCCGATAAAGGTACGCTGTTTCTTGACGAGGTCGGCGATATACCTCTCGAACTTCAGGCGAAGCTGCTCCGCGTTCTACAAGAGCAGGAATTCGAAAGGCTCGGCAGCAACCGTACGCATAAGGTTGACGTGCGGCTGATCGCAGCCACGCATCGGGATTTGCCCGCCATGGTCAAACATGGGACGTTTCGCGACGACCTTTACTATCGTCTGAAAGTATTTCCGATCCAGGTCCCGGCCCTTCGCCAGCGCACGGAGGATATTCCGAGATTGGTGCGGCACTTCACGGGGCTCTACTCTCAACGCATGAACAAACGAATTGACGTAATCCCTCCGGACACGATGGATGCGTTGATACGATACCAATGGCCCGGAAACGTCCGGGAATTGCAAAACTTTATTGAACGCGCGGTGATTCTCTCGCCGCAGTCGACACTACGCGCGCCAACCTCCGAACTAGAGCCATTCCAGCTCAATAAGGGATGCAATGTCCCGATGAATGGTCTCGCGGAGGTAGAGCGGGATCATATCCTTCGTGTGCTGGAAGCGAGCAACTGGGTGATTAGTGGCGCGGCTGCGCGCTTAGGTATGAAGCGAACGTCGTTGGCCTACAGGATGAAAAAGCTTAGTATTCGTCGGCCTGCCACAGTTCTGCAGAAACGGAGCATCGGCGTAGCCAGCGACTGAGGGTCCCGCCGTTGTAGCAAGCCACCACCAGCGTCAGTGGATCCGACGGAAACCCGTCAGCGGCGCACATCCGTCGGAGATTTGTCAGGTGCGATTCGAGATTCGTAGGGCTCCTTCCTTACAAACTTCAACGGCCAGAAGGATTTGCACTGATTGTCCCCTCTTCGAATGAGCTTTGCCTCTTTTGGTATCCCACCTGCGCTAAAAGCAAAGAAGCGAGGAGAGGACTTATGACTAATGCGACGTTACGAACAGCGGCAAATCGCCCGATGCCAATTCAGGACGACGCCCGGTTCAAGGTACCTGCGACATCCATCCATAGGGTCGAAGCCGATGGCATGCAGGTGTTTTATCGCGCGGCCGGTGAAGTAAACGCGCCGGTCGTTCTTTTACTGCACGGATTCCCAGCCTCATCTTTCATGTTTCGCGAACTCATTCCGCGCCTGGCTAATGATTACCGCGTGATTGCGCCAGACCTTCCGGGTTTCGGATTCACCGAGGTGCCGCCCGAACGCCAGTATTCGTATACGTTCGATCGATTGGCGCTCACCCTCGACGCCTTCACACGGGCACTCAAACTCGACCGCTACGCAATCTATGTATTCAACTATGGCGCGCCAACCGGCTTCCGTTTGGCAATGGCTCACCCCGAACGCATCACCGCGATTGTTTCGCAGAATGGGAACGCCTACGAAGAAGGCCTTGGCGATGCTTGGGGCCCGATCCGAAAGTATTGGGCATCACCCACAGCCGAGAATCGCGACATACTTCGCCAAAGTATTTTGACCGCCGGCGGAACGCGCTGGCAGTACACCCACGGCGTGGCGAATGCGGAGGCCGTTCCGCCTGAGTCATACACTTTGGATACGGTTCTGCTCGAACGGCCAGGGAACAAAGAGATCCAGCTCGATTTGTTTCTGGATTATGCGTCGAACGTAAAGCTTTATCCGAAATTCCAGGAATATTTTCGTAAATCGAAACCGCCTTTGCTTGCGATCTGGGGCAAGAACGATCCTTTCTTCATTCCCGCCGGAGCGGAGGCCTTTCGAAAGGACCTACCGAACGCGGAGGTGCAATTCCTCGATACCGGTCATTTTGCGATTGAGACTCACGTCATCGAAATTGCGGCAGCGATGAAAGAGTTCTTCGGCAACTCGCACTGATGTGGCGAAGGCAGATTCCAGGAATGACGTTGGAACGAGGAGAAAGATATGAAACGTCGTAGCTTTCTTGGCGCCATCACAGCTGCTCCTCTAGGCGTTGTGCTCAAAAACTCTCTCACTGAATTTGCGCGCGCGCAAAACACCGCACAAGCCGCCGCAGGTTCGCCTGGGCAGGCATCCAGGAAGAGCGAGTTTCCGCAGGACTCAGCAATAATTCTGGTGCATGGGGCGTGGGCCGACGGCTCGTGCTGGAGAGACGTCATTCTGCCTTTGCAACAACGCGGTCTTAACGTCATCTGCGTGCCGATTCCGCTAACGTCCTTAACCAACGACGCTACCGCTTTGAATTGGGCACTGGAACGGACCAGCGGCCCTGCGGTCCTGGTGGGACACGCCTACGCTGGCGCCGTAATCGCTGCGGTGCGTGAAGAACGAGTCAAGTCCCTGGTCTATATCGCGGCGCTCGCGCCAGACGAAGGCGAGACGGTTGCCCAGGTGTTCTATCGCAACCCATCGCATCCGGAAGCCCCGAAGCTGGTTCCCGACTCCCATGGCTTCATGTGGATGCCAGATGATGGCTTTCGCCGCGCAGTTGCACACAAGGCTTCTGCCGACCAAACAAACATTGCGACTGCCGTGCAACGGCCCATCGCGGTTCAGTGCATTCAAGAGCCGGCCCCACCTCCGGCCTGGAGAACGAAGCCATCGTGGTTCCTGATCGCCGAAGAGGATCGCATGATCAATCCGAAAACACAGCATTTCATGGCCGACCGCATGCGGGCAAAACTTCAATCGCATCCTGTCGACCATTCTCCAATGTACACAGAGCCGCAGCTTGTGGTTGATGTCATCTTCGACGCGGCGCGCGAAACGCTCTCGCGATAGGGCCTTTAGCGAACGAACGTTATTTCTGACTAGAACGGGCAACTTCATGACCACTGCAAAGTCTGTCGCTATCGTGACCGGCGCAAGTCATGGGCAGAACGAATGAGCGCTTCAAGTAATCGAAGCGAATGAGGAGCGGTCGTGATTACCGGAGGAACTCCAACAGAGAGGCTGACAGCATTCTCGGATGGTGTCTTCTCGGTGATTATCACGATCATGGTTCTGGATTTGAAGCCGCCAGCGCAGGCGAAGCTGTCGGCTCTGCTTCCGCTTTGGCCCACTGCGTTGAGCTACGCGGTGAGTTATCTGTTTGTTGCCATCATCTGGATCAACCATCATCGTCTGTTGCTTTTTGCGCGCGACGCCACGCCAAAGCTCATGTGGTGGAATTTTGCGCATCTCTTCATGACTTCATTCATTCCTTTTTCAACTGCTTGGATTGCAGACACGAGGCTCGCCGCAGGCCCGGTCCTTCTCTATGCAGCGGTATTCGTAATGATCAACATTGCGTTTCTCGGATATCAACAGGAAGCATTATCTCAGGCGAGTGGTGGTGAAGTGTCACCAGCGACGAGGCGTTTTACCCGGGTGCGGGCACTAATGACGCTGGGAATCTTCGCTACCGCGGCCTGCGCAGCGTATTGGTTTCCCTGGTTTGGCTTTGGTTTGGTGTGTTGTGTACTTCTCGTCTACATGAGGCCGCAAGTTCCTGGCGAGGGCTTGGAAACGCATAGGCGTAGCCGGCGTTTGAAGTCGTCCCATTTACCCGACACCAATGCGGAGAGGGAGGCATCGTGAATTCTGTCGCCATTGTTACTGGAGCCAGTCAGGGGATTGGTCGCTCTACTTCGGTCAGATTGGCTCGCGACTTCTCGGCGATTGTGTTGGCTGCACGAAACGCCGACGCACTCAAAGAGGTCGCGAGTGCTGTAAAGACTGCCGGAGCGGAGCCTCTGGTTTGCGATGTCGACTTAAGCAAAATTGAGTCTGCCAAAACGGTTGTCAACTCCACGCTTGATCGCTTCGGCAGGATTGATGCGCTGCTGAATATCGCCGGAGCAGTACCACAAATCGATTTGTTCGAGATGACGGACGAGCAATGGCGAGCGGGTACCGAACTCAAGCTGGATGGAGCACGACGGTTGACAATACTCGCCTGGGAAGCGCTCAAGAGGTCGAAAGGCTCAGTTGTATTCATGTCGGGCAGTGCGGCCCTTGACCCGAAGCCAGCCTTCGCGGCGGTCGCTGCAATTAATGCCGCCATCACCGCGCTAGCGAAGGCATTTGCCGAACAAGGCATTAGTGACAGAGTGCAGGTCAACAGTATTGTCCCAGGGCCGGTGATTACGCGACGACGGCGCTCTTTCATGGAGAAATGGGCACCGGCGCATGACATGAGTGTAGAAGAGGCGATGAAAGAGTTTCCGCAAAAGGTGGGGATTAGTCGCTACGGAGAGCCGGAAGAAATCTCCGATCTGCTCGCATTCATGGTATCGCCCGCAGCGAAATGGATGACGGGCACTTCTGTGCGTATGGACGGCGGCGAGATCAAAGGCATTTAGGGAGGCTAGCAACGGAACGCCTCTCTGACAATGTCGTTCCCGTCAAGTACTTTTTGGGCGTACTAACCCGTGCACTCCGAAGAGCGCGCCATTT
>Ga0137403_10000656_pt1 | contig 44774 bp, 31 predicted proteins | sample CZOMad2_1_16fung_FD_122057 | JGI IMG/M metagenome (GOLD analysis project Ga0137403, IMG submission 122057) | Vadose zone soil fungal communities from Angelo Coast Range Reserve, California, USA - CZOMad2_1_16fungal (Hybrid Assembly) | ecosystem: Environmental > Terrestrial > Soil > Vadose zone...
AATCTTGATGGTGCTCCCTATCTTTAGTTATTACAGTTGCGACAAGCTTATAACAGTATCCTTCATAGACTTCACCGAGGCTCACTGTGACAAAACACTCTCCGACGGCGAATTCGCCGTCAGGTTTGGCCAAATAGTGCCTTTCAATGGTTGGGTCGGTGACCCAGAGGCTATAGCTTGTTCCGTTGTAAGAAAAATCTGCCTGAACTCGGCGCTTTGGATTCCCGAAGTCAGCGCCCGGGGCGAAAACCCGGAGCTTCAGTCCTTCCAGGTGTATCAAATAGAGTGAGCAGTCTAGCTCTTGAGAAGCGGAAATAGATACGCGGTCATTCAAACCGCTTTGCGTGCTCGAACCACTGCCCCACAGGCTAGATGGATCGTCTTTGAGGGTGTGCAGATCCCGCCATTTCATGTGGCCCGTGTGCGCCCAATAGTGCTTCGGATCAAGCAACCAATTCTCCGTCTGGTAGGACTTTGGACGATGCTCTAGGAGAGGAACATCTATTATTTCTAGGACTTGAGGGTCGCTTCCGTCCTTGTACTGACGCTCGTGCTCGGAAACCTCCTGCGATGGCCGATCGCTTACTGGTCGTACCCAGTCCCCAACTCCCTTGGCGGTTAGCTCCTTACCGGCGACGCAGCGCCCAGATCGCTTTCGCGAATTCGCCAGGCAAATTATCCTTTTGCCTTTCGACACAATGCCACCTTGCCAAGATGATAGCACTATAGGCCTGAACGGCTATCGTTGCGCGTGAATCTTCGCGGTTCGGGCGAAGGACATCTGGCATTGGGGAGGGTATGTGATTTTTCTCTGACGCCAGATCATGAAAGGCGTAGGAATTCGGGATTGACGATTCTGCCGGAACACGGCGGGGCAGGTGGGCCGACCCGCGGTTGAAGGTCACGGTTACAACGGTGTTACAGCGCCTCCGCGTTGTGCGTCGCGCTGCCGATTTTGGCGGCTAGTTGCCTTGTTTTAGTTTGTTTAGGGTGGCTTGGAAGGATGGGATGTCGGAGGTTTCGCTGCGGGGGACGTGGGCCAGGGCGGTCTCCCAATTCTTGATGGCGTTGGGCTTGTCGTCGAGCGCGGTGTAGGCGTTGGCCAGGCCGAGGTAGGTGAAGTATTGCTCGTCTGGGTGGCGCTGCTGATTGAGCTTGGCGATTTGCAGGGCTTGGTCTTTGCGGCCTTTGTTGAGCAGCCAATCGGAATAGAAAAAGAGAGGAAAGACATCGGCGCCGGGGAGGTTGACGGCTTTTTCCATGAGGGCGTTGGCTTCTTCGGTGCGATTCATGGCATCGAGGACGGCGGCTTTGGTGCGCAGAGTGCTAAATTCCTCGCGGCCGGTGCGACCGACACCGCGGAAGGGCTGATGGATGGCTTTATCCGCCCACACGAGAGCTTCATCGAGATTCATTTTGTTGTTGGCGCAGAAGGCCGCTGCGGCTTGCCAGTTTTGGTAGTTGAAGCCGGGCCAGGACAGCAGGTCTTTGCGAATCTGCGCGAGATAGAGTTCTTTGACGTTGGGAACTTCGACTTTGAAGGGGATGCGCTTGTTTTCCCATTGCAGATAGGCGACGGCGGAAGCGGGGCGGCGATCGTCGAAACCGTAGGTGAGAAATTCGGTGTACGGAGCGGATTGCGGAGTTACGGCGGCGCGCAGAACATCGTCCTTGGCGTCGTATTGATAGCTGCCCCAGCCGGCTGAGGTGTTGGAGAAAATCCAGGTCCATGGGCCGGCCTTGTCTAAGGCAAGGAAGAGGCCGTAGGTTCCGGCTTTCAGGTCTTGGCCTTCGACTTTGACGTCGTGCGAGAAGGTGATGGTGGTGGTCTCGTTCGCGCCGGCCCGCCATGGGGTGGCCGTAGACGGACCGTGGCCATCGTCGAAGAAGCCGTTACGCACCAGTTCGCCCCAGATATGGCCGGTGCGGTCGGCGCCGCCTCCACCGTGAATGTTGGGACTGTGATAGTCGATGCTGATTTTGACCAGGCCGATCCATTGCGAGACTTCGGCGCGTTCATTGTTGCCGTTGGGAGGCATGGCGATTTCGGAGCGGAGTTGCGCGCGAGCGGAAGGCAGAGGCGCGAAGAAAATAAGTAGCGCGATGAATGCAACGGAGGTCTTGGGAGTGATTTTTCTCATCGAAGCAGTCTCCATTCGAGAATGAGGTGGCAGAGAAGCGCGGTTGAGCATGCGGTGCGGGCGCTTCTTTGTGGACGCTTGGCGTTTGGACGTGTGAACGGTGGGACGGTAAGCGGGAATGCAGTGACGGGCAGCGTCTTCGCCGGGTTGCGTAAGAGCGGGGCGACACCTAGAATCAGGCTCGCAGAGATAATGATTCTTGATTTAGAAAAATTTAGAAGGCGAAAGTGAAGAGACAGGACGCAGTGGCGTGAGCAAAACCTCGAAACATCCGACGCTATGGCTTATTGCGGCCTTCAAATTTTTGAAGGGACTGGCGCTATTGGTGCTGGCAGTGGGAGCGCTGCGGCTGCTGCACCGCGATCTGGCGGCGGTGGTGCTGCATTGGATCAACGTATTTCGTGTGGAGCCGGCACATCGCTATGTGCAGATTCTGCTGGACAAGTTGGCGCACGTGGACGACCGGAGGCTGCGTGTGTTCAGCGCCGGAACGTTTGTGTTTGCGGCGCTGTACCTGACGGAAGGCGTGGGACTGGCGCTGAACAAGAGCTGGGCAAAGTATTTGACGGTGGTGAGCACGGCGGCGCTGGTGCCGGTGGAGATTTACGAGATTTTCGAGCGAGCGTCGGCAGCGAAAGTGATTCTGCTGCTGATTAACGTCGGCGTCGTGGCCTATCTGATTCACGATGTGCGGCGACGAGGCTAGCGGCGCAGTTCTGACGAGGCACCACGTCTTTTTTTGCGCGCGGAGAAAACAGTGCGCGGTTCGTTTCCGGCGGCGGCCAAACCTGGAGCCGGCGAGTCACAACCGTGCCAGGGCCGACGCTGCTCAGGCAAGAGTGCCTGAGCTACCCGGATCCTGCGACAGCGGCGCGCACTTGCGTGGGCACTGACTCATTGGATACGCCGGGCCGCAGCCGCAGAGGCAACACCGTACATCAGAGATAAATTGGAGCCACGCGGTATTTTGTGACGGAGGACTCCAATGAAGAGCACTGGACGAATTGCTTGGGCAGTGGTCTGCGCGGTGATGGTTGCGGCGGCTTTGTGGGTTGGCGCCGTGAAAGCGCGGGCGCAGAACGCGGACTGGGAAGTAGTGCGAGCGGAATACGGGACCCGAGGGCGGCACGTGGACGTGACGGACGCGGTGAAGCGGCTGCTGTGGGAAGGCCGGCAGAGCGGGCGCGCGCCGGTGAATAACCAGACGATGGGCGGCGATCCAGCGCCTGGTGCGGACAAGTCGCTGCACATCTGGACGCACAATTGGCGGAATGAAGAACGCGAATTCGATGTTCGCGAAGGCAGCTGGATTGAAGTGGCGAATTTCCGAGTGCAGGAGATTCGGGAGCAGGAAGTTCGGCAGGACCGGGATCGCGACCGGGATCACGAGCGGGATCACGACCGAGATGATGACGATTGCTGGTGCCGCGAAGGGCGCGGGGGACGCGGTTATGACGACCGCGGGCTGAGAATTCTCAGGGCGTACTACGGAGTTGCGGGGCGCACGGCGAACGTGACTGAAGTGGTGCGGCGAGCGGTGCACAACGGCGAACTGCGGATCCATGTGGATAACGGCGATATGGGAGGCGATCCGGCGCCGAATGGCGACCAGCATGTGCTGATTGTGATTTTTCGCTATGAGGGCAGAGAGTCCGCGATGAGCGTTAAGCAAGGCAATACCATGAAGTTCCCGTGAGTGAATCGGGCCGGCAAGATGCTGGCCTGCGGTAAGCGGGCCCGGCACCACTAGAGAAATCAGGTGCGGGGCCAGCAGGTTGTCGGCGACTCGCTAGCCGGCGTCACCACGGCTTCTTCGCGAGCGATTTCGTAGCAGTCGAATTGCACGCCTACACGCGACTTACGCGGCGCATTCGCGTCGGATTGCACGCGCACCACGTGACCTGAACACCGCCACAACGAAGCAGATTCACCGGTGAGCTGCTCCGGCATTTTCATCACTACTTCCAGGACGGTTCCAATTGCTACCGCGAGGCTGGTGGTGAAGAGGATGCCGCTGGTCGAGACGTTTTCTGAAAGGGCGCGCTGCGCGGGAATGTCTGTCTTCCAAATGCGAACCTGCAAAGGAATCCGCAAAGTGTGGCGGAAAGACAGGCGGCGATCCGCATGGGTATCTTGCGATTTCATGTGAGCCTCGGGTCGCTGGACTGACGCGAAAGAAAGAGAGTCGAAGGGGGGTACGCGGAGGATAACTGAAGGATGTGCCGGCGCTATGGGACTTTAGGACTAGGACTGCCGAATTTGAAGTGGCCGAAGCGGAACACTGGCTTGGCCATTTTGAAACGTGAGCGAAAATATGCTGGCCTGAGCCCGGGAGACCGCGTCAAGACGCAGCGGAAGGCTCGCCCTCTGAAGAGGGCGGCTACAAGAATTGCGATTACGTCAGGAAGGTTGCCGGTCGAGGAGCAGGAAGAGGGCGCCGAGTGGCGGTAGGGCGAGAGACAGGGAGAAAGGCCGGCCAAGGTGCGGAAGAGCGAGTGCCTGGACACCACCCATATTGCCGACGTTGGAGCCGCCGTATTGCGTCGAGTCCGTATTGAGGACTTCGCGATAAAAGCCGCTGTGGGGCACGCCGATGACGTAATTCTTGCGAACGACGGGCGTGGCGTTGAGAACGACCACCAGGGTTTCGCTGGAATTTTTCGCGCGGCGCAGGAACGAGAAGACGCTGTTGTCCGCGTCATTCGCCTCGATCCACTCGAAGCCCTGCCAGTCAAAGTCCACCTGATGCAGCGAAGGCCGGGCCGCGTAGAGCTTATTGAGGTCGGTTACCAGGCGCTGCACTCCCTGATGGGATGCGTGTTCGAGCAGATGCCAGTCGAGCGAACGAGTTTCGCTCCATTCGCGACGCTGCGCTATTTCCTGACCCATGAACAAAAGTTTTTTGCCGGGGTGGGCGTACTGATAGGCGTAGAGCAGACGGAGATTGGCAAATTGCTGCCACATGTCGCCGGGCATTTTGTGCAGCAGGGAGTTTTTGCCGTGGACAACTTCGTCGTGCGAAAAAGGCAGAAGGAAATTCTCGGTGAAGGCGTAGAGCAGCGAGAAAGTGAGCTTGTTGTGTTCGTATTTGCGGTGGACAGGATCGGCGGAAAAATATTTTAGCGTGTCGTTCATCCAGCCCATGTTCCATTTGAAGGAGAAACCGAGGCCGCCGAGATAAGTGGGGCGAGAAACTGCCGGCCAGGACGTGGATTCTTCGGCGATGGTGAGAACGCCGGGGAAGCGGCCGTGCGTTACTTCGTTCATGCGCTTGAGAAAGGCGATGGCGTCGAGGTTTTCGCGGCCGCCATATTGATTGGGAATCCACTGGCCGGGCTGGCGGGAATAGTCGAGATAGAGCATGGAGGCGACGGCGTCCACGCGCAAGCCGTCGATGTGGTATTTGTCGAGCCAGAAGAGCGCGTTGGAGATGAGGTAGTTCTGCACTTCGTTGCGGCCGTAGTTGTAGACCAGCGTGCCCCAGTCAGGATGGGCGCCCTGGCGCGGATCGGAGTGCTCGTAAAGATGCGTGCCGTCAAATTGCGCGAGGCCGAAGGTGTCGCGCGGAAAATGCGCGGGAGTCCAGTCGAGAATGACGCCGAGATCGGCTTGATGGCAGCGGTCGACAAATTCCATGAATTCGGCGGGGCAGCCGTAACGACTGGTGGCCGAGAAATAGCCGAGAGTCTGGTAGCCCCAGGAGCCGTCGAAGGGATGCTCCATGATGGGGAGCAGTTCGATATGGGTGTAACCGAGATCCTTGACGTAGGGAATCAGTTGATCGCCCAGCTCGCGGTAGCTGAGCCAGCGGTCGCCTTGTTCGGGAATGTGCCGCCAGGAACCTAGATGCACTTCATAGATGGAGACGGGAGAATCGTGCCAATTGGTGGCGGCGCGGCGGGTTAGCCAGGCGTTGTCTTGCCATTTGTGGTGGTCGAGGGAGTCTACGATGGAGCCGGTGTTGGGGCGGAGCTCGGAGCGAAAGGCGTAGGGATCGGCTTTGAGCGGAAGGAGATTGTTTTGCGGGCCGAGGATTTCGTATTTGTAGATAGCGCCTTCAGTGAGCTCGGGAATGAAAAGTTCCCAAATTCCGGAAGATCCGCGGGCGCGCATGGCGTGGACGCGGCCATCCCAGCGATTGAAGTCGCCGACTACGCTGACGCGGCGCGCGCTGGGCGCCCAAACGGCGAAGTGGATGCCGCGAACGCCTTCGAGGGTGGCGGGATGCGCGCCCAGCTTGTCGTAGGTATCGTAGTGGCGGCCTTCGCCCATGAGATGAAGATCGAACTCGGTGAGCAGATACGGGAACGCATAGGTGTCGTAGAGTTCGAAAGTTTCGCCGTACTGATTGCGGCCAAGGAGTTTGTAGCTGGAAGGCGCGGGAGCGCCCGCTTGCTGCGTGGGAAAGACTGCTTCGAAGAACCCTTCGGGGCGAAGCTTGATTGCTTCCATGAGTACTGGCGGGGGGATCGTAAGCTTGTTTACGGTGACTCCGCGGAGAGCGACGCTGGCTTGATCGGCCCAGGGTAGGAAGAAACGGATAGCCCAGCCTTCGCCGGTGCGATGCGGTCCGAGCGTGGAAAAAGGATCAGCGTTGCGTCCGGCCACGACGGCATCAATGCGTCGCGCTAGGTTGCCATCTACGGGCGGCTTGGAGGGATTGGGCACGATTTGCATCGCGTGCGGCCGACAGAGTAAGGATGGCCGCTACGCGGAGTAACGATTTTAGGGGGCTTCGCGGCGAAATCAAAAGGGAATCGCGCGCTGAGGTGTCTCGTCGCCGAGGGGAACGGCGACCGAGTCTCGCCGCGCGGCTTGCGGCCAAGGCGGCGGTTGCATAGAGTGCTGGTGGCACAGACGGGCGGTCGAGTTTCGTCTGCCGGGAGAATCCGTGGCTATGAGTATTTCCGGACGAACGAGAATCATTATCTGTGGGCTGGCGGTGATGGCGATGGCGGAGACGGGCAATTTTGTGAATACGGTGATGGCGCAGGATCGTTCACAGGCGCGCTCGATGGTGGTTTCGCGAGGCGGGATTGTGGCCGCGGAGTCACCGCTGGCGGCACAGGCTGGCGCGCAGATCCTCGAACGCGGCGGAAACGCCGTGGATGCGGCTATTGCGACCAACGCGATGATGGGAGTGGTCGAGCCGATGATGAACGGCATCGGCGGAGATCTATTCGCGATCGTGTACGACGCGAAGTCCAACAAGTTGTACGGGCTGAACGCCAGCGGATGGACGCCCAAGGGATTGACGATCGAGTTCCTGCAAAAGCAGGGGCTGAAGAGCATGCCCAACCAGGGCGTGAATTCGATCACGGTGCCGGGCGCGGTGGATGGCTGGCAGAAGCTGGCGGATAAGTTTGGAAGAAAGAAGCTGGCGGAAGATTTGGGTGCGGCGATTCGGACGGCGAAGAACGGATTCCCGGTGCCGGAATGGACCGCGCTGTATTGGGCCGCGGAAGTCGATCACTTGCGGACGGATGAGAATGCGACGAAGACGTATCTGCCGCAAGACCGGCCGCCCAAGCTGGGAGAGATTTTCAAGAATCCGGAGCTGGCGGAATCGCTCGAGCAGATCGCGCAGCACGGACGCGACGCCTTCTATAAAGGCGAAATCTCCGCGAAGATTCTGGACGCCATGAAAAAGCATGGCGGAACGATGGCGGCGCACGACCTGGCCGAGTATTCCAGCGAATTTGTCGAACCCATCTCGACCACTTATCGCGATTGGACGATTTACGAGATCCCGCCTAACGGCCAGGGGCTAGCCGCGCTCGAGATGCTGAATATCATGGAAACGTTCCCGCTGGGGCAAAAGGACTGGGGATTCGGGTCGGCGAATGCGCTGCACGCCATGATCGAGGCGAAAAAGCTGGCGTACACTGACTTGGCAAAATACATTGGGGACCCGCGCAAGCAGAAGCTTCCTGTCGCGACGCTGCTTTCGAAGGAATGGGCCGCGCAACGCGCCAAGTTGATCGATGCCGATAAGGCCAACTGCGAACCGGTAGCCGGGCAGATTCCGCCGGGCGGCGACACCACTTACCTGACGGTAGTCGATCGCGAAGGCAACATGGTTTCTCTCATTCAAAGCAACTATTCGGGCTTCGGCTCGGGAATCGTGGCTGCGGGCACCGGATTCGTGTTGCACAACCGCGGCGGCCTCTTCAGCCTGGACCCGGCATCGCCCAACGCGCTGGCGGGCAGGAAGCGTCCGCTGCACACCATTATTCCCGCGTTCGCTCAGAAGGGCGATGTGCGCATCGCGTTCGGGATCATGGGGGGCTGGAATCAGTCGCAAGCGCACGCGCAATTCGTAGCCAACCTGGTGGACTTCAAGATGAATATTCAAGCGGCTGTCGAAGCGCCGCGTTTCACAAAATACTCGTTCAGCGGCTGCGATTTGATGATGGAGAATCGTTTTTCGCAGAAGGCTCGCGACGAGCTGACGTCGAAAGGCCACAAGTTGGAGGTAAAAGGAATGTATTCGAGCGTGGTCGGTGGAGGCCAGGCGGTACTGCGCGATTTTGCCACCGGGGTCAACTACGGAGCTAGTGATCCCAGGAAAGACGGCCAAGCCGTGCCCGAATTGGGCTTCGACTAGGGAGCCGGGCGCCAAAGCTGGCCAGAAGTACAGCGAACGGTAAGCAAAAGAGTTCCCGAAGTGTGTGCCGGCAGGGCATAGGTGTGCCTCGAGAAGACGAAAAGTGTCAGGCTGTCCTAGACTAAGCGTCTTGTTATCAATGCGTTGCAAAAGGCTTTGCTGGCGAGGCAATTGCACACTAGAGGTCTACCGAACGCCGCAGCCCCGCAGCTACGCGGCCCGGGTTGGAGCCCCTTGATGGCGCAGGCCCGTTTTGGATGGAACCTCGCTCGGCTGCTGATTGTCGTTTCCCTGGGATTATGGCTTGCTAGCTCCAGTTCGGCGCAAACTGCCGATCTTTCCGGACGTTACAAGTGCGTGGCAGTGAAGCAAAAAGGCAAAGCCGCGCCGTGCGATGCTGCACCGTTGATTCTGAAGCACGATGGGCGCTTCGAATTGCGCGGGTGGGAAGGCAGCTATCTGGTCAATGGAGAATGGGTCGAGCTTTCGGACTCCATGCTGAAAACGCGCGCCAAGATCGAACCAGGCCACAAGATTGTGTTGCGGTACTACGGCAAAACCGGCTTGGTCGAAATGATTTACGAGCGCCGCGTGGCGGAATTGGGCAAGACTTCGCTCGGCTGAAGCGCGACGGCAAACTCCTCAGTTCGCTGCTGACGCCGGGCTGATCTTTTCGAACGGGATATTCTGGATCGGGTATTCCCGCCAATCTTTGTAGTCGAAGTGCCACCACTCGAACTCATATACCGCAAATCCTTCGGACTCCATGGCGCGGCGAAGCAACTCCCGATGCCAGCGCTGCAGGGAGGTGCCGCCGGCATATTTGGGAAAAGAACGCGGCGACATTTCGTCGTAGGTTCCCGGCATTTCGATGGGCTTCCCGCTGCGCAAATCGTAGATGGTCAGATCGACAGCGCAGCCGCGATTGTGCCTCGAGCCTTGCGAAGGGTCGGCAACGAAAATCTTGCCTTCGGCCGGCGTGGCGTCCCAGAAAATCTTGGTTACGTACCACGGCCGGTAAGCATCGTGAATGAGCAGCCCGTAGCCGAGCTTCCGCAGCTTCTGGTGCGCGCGCAGCAGAGCTTCGGCGGCAGGCCGTTGCAGGAAAGCTCGCGCCTGTGTGTACACCGCGGTGCCCAGAAAGTCGTTGTTGGTGGCGTAGCGGATATCCAGGTGAATCGCCCCGTCGAGAGGGGCCAGTTCGACCAGGTCGGGCTTGCGGAACTCGCCTTTTTCCTGCGGTGGTGATGCTTCGAGTGCTTCGCGGCGCAATTCGTCAACCGGCCTTACCGGCTGAATTCGCGCCACCTGGTTGGCATCGACGCCAAAGTCCCTGCGCTTGAGGCTCTCTTCGCCGGCGCGCAAGACAAAGGTGCCCGAGGCGTCCTTCACCAGCCGGACGTTCTGCCGGGTTGGGCACACTGCCGTCAATTCGGTCGAAGACTTCTGCGTAACGCTGCATTCGCCGAGCCGCTCGCCAATCAGAATCAGCTTGCCTTCTTTTTCCGCCAGCGAACTCAACATTGGACCGTCAGGTCCATAGTCGGCAATCCATTGTTTTTGCTCCGCGGAGACGTCGGCTGGGCGAGGGCCAGGCGCGAGCGAATTGTCCTGCGCACAGGCACCTTGCGCGGCGAGCAACAACAGGAAGCTACCCAGAGGAAAGCGCGAACTCGCCACGAACGGCCGCCTAGCGAGCACGCCATGTCTCCTTTTCGATTGTGCAGCGCTCGACGACATCTTGCCGCACCCGATAACCCAGGCCCGCAGCCGTCGGAACAGGAATCATGCCTTTTGCACTCACTTCGACCGGCGGATCGGTAAGATCCTCGTCCCAGTAGCGCTTGCTCGCGGAAACGTCACCCGGCAACGTGTAGCCCGGCAGCGTCGAGACCGCGATATTGTGCACACGCCCAATCCCGCTCTCCAGCATCCCGCCGCACCAACTGTGAACTTTGCGTGACAGGCATACCGCCTGAACGTCCCTCGCGCCGGAGTGCCCGCCGACGCGACCCAGCTTAATGTTGATGACTTTCGCCGCGCCAAGGTCGATTGCATTTTGTGCGTCCCGAGCGTGGCGGACCGGCTCGTCGAGGCAGATTGGAGTTTTCAGTTCGCGCTGCAGCTTGGCGTGCGACGCGATATCGTCCCACCACAGCGGCTGTTCCATCATCAGCAGGTTGAAATCATCAAAGCGCTTCAGGTGTTTCACATCGTCCAACGTGTAAGCGGAGTTGGCATCCACCGATAGCATAATGTTCGGATGCCTTCGCCGCACCGCGCACACGTACGGCAGATCCTTGCCGGGCATAATCTTCAGCTTGATGCGTTGGTAGCCTGCTTGGACTTCGGCGCTCACCTTATCGAGCAGAGATTCCGGGCTGGATTGCAGACCAATCGACACGCCGCAGGCGACTTCAGATCGCGTTCCGCCAATCAGCTTAGCCAGCGGCACGCCTTTTTGCTGCGCTTCCACGTCCCAGAGCGCGTTTTCAATTCCGGCGCGAGCCATTTCGTGTCCGCGAATCGCGGCAAAAATGCCGGGAATCTCGGCGGCTGAGCCAACTTGTTTGCCCAGTACCAGCGGAACGAGAAAGTCGCGGATGACTACGGCAGCAGTAGCGGTAGTTTCGGAGGTGAACACCGGTTGTTCGGTGGCGGTGACTTCGCCCCAGCCGGTGACCCCATCGGCCATTAGCTCGACGAGGGCGAATACGCGGTCGTGCGTGCTTCCGAAGCTGGCTTCAAACGGAACCCGAAGCCGCATGCGCAGTTTGCGCAGGGTGATCGCCTCAATCCGCATGAGCCTCCGGGTAATCGAAAATGAAATGTCTGTTGCGGACTGATGCAACGAGCATCCCTGCTAAAATAGGGATTTAGCGGGTGATTGTCAAGATAAGAAGAATATCGGTATCTGCGCACGCCTGCTGGGGAAACGTTTGTTGCAGGCAGCGCCGAGACGCGAAATCGAGCAGCAATCCGCCCGGCCAGCGGGGAAAAGAGTTATTTCTTCGATGCCGCGATCTTGGCTTCCAGGCCGGGTGCCACCATCGGCTGAAGAAACGGCATCATCGCGCGCAGTTTGGGGCCAAGCTGCTCGATGGAGTGATGTTGTTCACGGTCGCGGGACGCTAGGAAGTTCTTGCACCCAGTTTCGTTTTCATCGATCCACTTCTTGGCGAAACTCCCGTCGCGGATTTCCGCGAGCAACTTCTTCATCTCGTCGCGCGTTTGTTGGGTGACGATGCGCGGCCCGGCGGTGTAGTCGCCATGCTCCGCCGTGTCGCTGATCGAATAGCGCATGTAACTGAGCCCGCCGCGATAGATCAAGTCCACGATCAACTTCAACTCGTGCAAGCACTCGAAGTACGCCACTTCCGGCTGATACCCGGCATTCACCAAAGTCTCGAATCCCGCCTTGATCAGTTCACTGACGCCGCCGCATAGCACGGCCTGCTCGCCAAACAAATCCGTCTCGGTCTCTTCCGTAAAAGTAGTTTCCAGCACGCCCGCGCGGGTGCAGCCCAACCCTCGTGCGTAAGACAACGCCAATGCCTTGGCACTTCCCGAAGCGTCTTGATGAATCGCAATCAAGGCCGGAGTGCCTCCGCCTTCCGTAAACACCTCGCGTACGCGATGGCCAGGCGCTTTCGGCGCGATCATAGATACATCCACGCCCGCCGGCGGCTGAATCGTGCCAAAGCGAATGTTGAATCCGTGTGCGAACATGAGCGTCTTGCCCGCGGCGAGATGTGGCGCGACGTCATCGCGATAAAGCTTCGGCTGCTTAGTGTCCGGCGTAAGAATCATGATCACATCCGCCCAGCGCGAAGCCTCCGCCGGAGTGCCCACCGCCAGCCCGTCTTTTTCGGCCTTGGCACGCGACGCACTGTTCTGTGGCAGCCCGACGCGAACATTCACGCCGCTATCGAGCAGATTCCGCGCGTGCGCGTGGCCCTGCGAACCGTAGCCGATGATCGCCACCTTCTTCGCCTGAATCAGCGAGAGGTCCGCGTCCTGATCGTAATAGAGATTTGCCATGTGCTTCCTTTCGATGGCCGCTTAGCGGCGCAAAATCAAAATGAACGCGATCAAATATAGTTATTCTGCAAGGGCCGCCGGCTGTGTGGCCGAGAGTGTTTGTTCGCCCAATCCACTGACTTCTGACGCTGTCGGAGGCCGCAACAAGTCGCACCCTCGCGTCATCGAAATCCGTCCGCTGCGCGCCATCTCCAGAACCCCGAACGGTCGCAGCACTTCCAGTAGTCCATCGATCTTGTCGGCCGCGCCGGACACTTCGATGATCAACGATTCCGGCGCCACATCGACAACCCGCGCGCGAAACACCTTCACCAGATCCATCAAATGCGGCCGGTTCTCCTGATTCGCCTGCACCTTGATCAATGCCAGATCGCGTTCCAGCAGCGAGCGCCCGGAGACATTCTCGGCCAGCAACACATCCACAAGTTTCTCCAGGCTAGCTTCCAGACGATGCCCGCCCTTTTCGTCGGTGTGCGCCACGATGGTCATCCGCGCGACGGCCTCATCGTCGGTCGGGCCAACCGTCAGCGAATCAATGTTAATCGCCAGCCGTCGCGCTAGTGACGACACGCGATTCAGCACCCCGGGTTTGTTTTCGACATAAGCCACAAGTGTTTGCATGATGTCCTCGATGCGAATGCGCCCTAAGGCTCGGTTGCCGTTTCCACCAGCGGACTATTCGGCCGCCGGATCATCTCATTCAACGAAGCCCCAGCCGGCACCATCGGGTAAACCGAATCTTCTTGCTCCACCCGGAAATCGATCAGCACGGTCTCCGCGGACTCGCGAGCCGCGCGAATTGCGGGAATCACATCGCCGCGCCCGGTCACCCGTTCGCCACGAATGCCAAATGCATTCGCCAGCGCCGCAAAATCCGGCGCCACCAGCGGCGTGGCCACGTAGCGCTTGTCGTAAAAAAATTCTTGCCACTGCCGCACCATGCCCAGAAATCCATTGTTGATAATCGCGATATTGATTTTAATTTTCTCTTGAACGATGGTCGCCAGCTCGCTCATGGTCATCTGAAATCCGCCGTCGCCCACCACTACCCAGACATCCGCCTCCGGCTTGGCGAACTTCGCGCCAATCGCCGCCGGCAGCGCGAACCCCATCGTCCCCAGTCCGCCCGAAGTGATCAGCGTTCGCGGCTGGTCGTGATGGTAATACTGCGCCTCCCACATCTGGTGCTGCCCTACGTCGGTCACCACGATCGCTTCGCCGCGTGTCTCTTTCCAGAGATCATTGATCACGTGCGCCGCATACAGATGCCCGCTGTCCGGCAGGCTTTGAATGTCGCGAACCGCGGAATCGCCCCGCAATCCGGCAATGTGATGGAGCCAGGGCGCGTGATCGCAGGAGCGCATATGCGGCAGCAATCGGTCCAGCGTTTCCCTGGCATCGCCGATCAGCGCTGCGTCCACCGCCACATTCTTGTTGATCTCCGCGCGATCGATCTCGATATGAATCTTGCGCGCGTTCTTCGCGTAAGTACGCAAGTCGCCGGTCACGCGATCGTCAAAACGCATCCCGACCGCCACCAGCAGATCCGCTTCCTGAATCGCGTTGTTGACCCACGCTTCGCCGTGCATCCCCATCATTCCCAAATTCAGCGGGTCCTTGGCAGGGAAGCAGCCGATGCCCAGCAGCGTCATGGCCACCGGAATGTTCGCGCTGTGCACGAACTGCGCGAACGAGCGCATCGCGCCGGAAAGCATGATCCCGCGCCCGGCCAGAATCAGCGGCCGCTTCGCCGAATTCAAAAGTTCGACCGCGCGATCGAATTCCGCTTGATCGTGATTGTCGCGAACCCGTTTCCGTGGCAGCTTGGGAACGGACTTGTCCCAGTCAAATTCAACGGAAGCCTGTTGAGCATCTTTGGTCACATCGACCAGCACTGGCCCCGGCCGCCCGGAATTCGCGATCAAAAATGCCTCGCGCAACGTCCGCGCGATATCCTCGGCGCGCGTAACAACAACATTGTGCCTGGTGATCGGCATGGTGATTCCGGTGATGTCCACTTCCTGAAACGCATCCGAACCCAGCAGCTTGCTGCTCACATTTCCGGTGATGCACACCACCGGAGAGGAATCCAGCATGGCCGTGGCAATTCCCGTGACCATGTTGGTCGCGCCCGGCCCCGAAGTCGCCATCGCTACGCCGACTCCGCCGCTCGCCCGCGCGTAACCATCCGCCATGTGCGTAGCGCCCTGCTCGTGCCGCACTAGAATGTGGTGCAGCTTGGATTTTCCCAGCGCATCGTAGACCGGAAGAATCGCCCCGCCCGGATACCCGAAGATATGCCGCACGCCCAGCCGCGTCAGCGATTCGCAAAGGATTTCCGCACCAGTCAGTTTCATAGCGTCCTCGATCCCAACATCGTTCCGGCCGAAAAAGAATCAGGCACCGTGGTTATCGCACCCAGCGAAGGCGAAGAAACCAGCAGCGCGTACTTGGCCATCACGCCATTCGTAAATCGCGGCGCGGGCGCTTTCCAGGAAGCCAGCCGCTTCTGCATTTCCGCCGCGCTGATTTCCACGTTGAGCTGCCGCCCCGGAATGTCGAACACAATCGTGTCGCCTTCGGCTACCGCGGCGATCGGTCCGCCGCGTGCCGCCTCCGGCGCAACATGGCCGGCCATCAGCCCATGTGTCGCGCCGGAAAAACGTCCATCGGTCAACAGCGCCACCGAGTCGCCCAGTCCCGCGCCCACAATCGCACCGGTGACCGCCAGCATTTCGCGCATTCCCGGTCCGCCCTTCGGCCCTTCGTAGCGAATCACCACCACGTCGCCGGCCTTGATCCCGCCGCTCTCGACCGCCGCAAACGCCCCTTCCTCCGTGTCAAAAACCCGCGCCGGCCCCCGAAAATGCTGCAAATTGTGCCCCGCGACCTTGACCACGCAGCCTTCTGGCGCCAGATTGCCCTTCAAAATCACCAGCCCACCAGTCGCTTTAAGCGGGGAATTGAGCGGCCGAACTACTTCCTGCTTCGGCGCTTCTTTTGCTCCCGCAGCTTCTTCGGCCAGCGAACGCCCGGTAACGGTGATGCAGTCGCCGTGCAGCAGCCCAGCTTCAAGCAAGCGCTTCGCGACCAGCGCAGTGCCGCCTGCTGCATAGAGATCCGTTGCGACAAATCGTCCTCCCGGTTTCAGATCGGCCAGAATCGGTGTGCGGCTGCTCACCCGATCGAAATCATCGATGGAAAGGGCCAGCTTGGCTTCGTTGGCGATGGCCAGTAGATGCAGCACCGCATTCGTCGAGCCGCCGGTCGCCGCAACTCCGGCGATAGCGTTCTCGATCGACTCCTTCGTAATAATCTTCGAAGGAGTCTGATCGCGGCGCAGCAGCTCGATCACTAATTCGCCCGCGCGTTTCCCAGCTTCTGCTTTCCCGGCATTCGTCGCCGGAACGCTGGAAAGCCCCATCGGCGCAACGCCAAGAAATTCGCAAACCAACGCCATGGTGTTCGCCGTAAATTGCCCGCCGCAAGCTCCCGCGCCCGGACAAGCCGTCGCTTCTAGCGATTTGAGCTGCGTATCCGTCATATTTCCGCGAGCGTGCATGCCCACTGCTTCAAACACATCCTGAATCGTCACCGAATGCCCCTCGAACTGCCCCGGAGCGATCGATCCGCCATACAAAATCAATCCCGGAATGTTCAGCCGGGCCAGCGCCATGATTCCGCCGGGAATCGTCTTGTCGCAGCCCACCAGCACCACAATCGCGTCAAATAAATTCCCGCGAGCCACCAGCTCAATCGAATCGGCAATCACTTCGCGGCTCACCAGCGACGCTCGCATTCCTTCCGTGCCCATGGTGATGCCGTCGGAAATCGAAACGGTGTTGAACTCCAGCGGCGCACCGCCCGCCGCGCGAATTCCTTCCTTCACGTGCTCGGCCAGCTCACGCAGGTGATAGTTGCAAGGCCCGATCTCGATCCACGTGTTGGCCACCCCGATCAGCGGCTTCGCGAAATCCGCGTCGCGCATTCCGCAAGCGCGCAGCATCGCGCGCGCTGGCGCTCGATGCGCACCGTCCGTAAGTGTGCCGCTACGGGGCTTGGGCAAAGGCTGCGTCACTGAAAGCTCCTTCCGTCGCCGGAACTCGATGCGAGGGCCGCCTAAAAACTTGGGGCCATCATCGTCTCTGGATGATGGCCCCTGGAACTCGCTCTTGTTGCTCGGCTAGTTCGCCATCATCCGGCTGCTGTCCTCCGTACGAGGACCTGGCTAATCCCTACAACTACACGGCGTACTCGCACGGCAGAAATGACCGGGGTCGAGGACGGTGCAGTCGAGATGGCGACGCGAGACATATTCAATCGCCAACAAGGTATCAGAATGGGGCGCCAGGGTCAATCAGTCCAATTAATACTCTTCTGCTGTACAATAAGCCAAACTTATCAACATTTCTTTGACAAACCGGGAATGAAAGTCCGCGTACAGTGGTTTCCGGTAGTAGCGGAATTCTCTGCCGTAAAGCCAGACCCGGATTCAATGCGTTTTTCAGCACACCTTACGGCGCAATTCATCATCTAACCGAAATACTGGCGCGTGCATGCTGTTCAGGGAACATGCTCGCGGCAATTGGGGGACGGATGAATGAGCGGATGAATGAGCGCATCAGTGGGACTTGGGACGCGTGCATCATCGGCGGTGGTCCTGCGGGCCTCGCGGCGGCGATTGCCTTGCGATTGCGCGGGTTGCAGGTAGTGGTTGCCGATGGGCTGCGGCCTCCGATTGATAAAGCCTGCGGCGAAGGGCTGATGCCCGACAGCATTTCCGCCATGCAGCGTCTCGGAATAGAAATCCCCGCGGAACTGGGGCGCAAATTCTTCGGCATTCGTTTTATCGACAACGAAAGACAAATAGACGGCGATTTCTCCACAGGCTATGCCTTGGCGGTGCGCCGAACGGTGCTGCACGAAAAAATGGTGGAGCGCGCCGAAGCATGTGGCGTGAATTTTCGCTGGGGCGCGTCAATTTCCCATCTAAACTCGGACGGCGTAGTCACGGCCGCAGAAACAATTCGCGCGCGCTGGATCGTGGGCGCTGACGGGGCGCGATCCCGCGTGCGGCGCTGGGCCGGGCTCGATGCCAGCACCCACTATCGGCCTCGCTATGCCTTCCGGCGTCACTACAAGATCGCGCCGTGGTCCTCCAGAATGGAAGTGCATTGGATCAATGAGGCGCAGGCGTACGTAACGCCGCTCGGCCCCGACCAGATTTGCGTGGCCGTCGTCTCGCGCAATCCTCGCCTTCGCTTGGATGCAGCGCTTCGCGCGTTTACCGGATTGCGTTCCAGAATCGGAGATGCGGCGCCCATCAGCACTGAGAGAGGCGCCATCACCTCCATGCATTCGCTGCGCCGAGTATGCGCCGGCCACGTGGCTTTGGTCGGCGACGCTTCCGGCGGCGTCGACGCCATTACTGGCGAAGGTTTGGGGTTAAGCTTCCGTCAGGCCACCGCGTTGGCGGACGCCATCAAGCGCGGCGATCTTCACGGTTACCAGCGCGCGCACCGCCGGCTGGCATGGCGACCGAACTTCATGGCGCGTGGTTTGCTAATGCTTGATGGCCGGCCATGGTTGCGGCGGCGCGTGATGAACGCGCTGGAAGATCGAAATCTGTTTCGGCGAATGCTGCGCATTCACACCGGCGACGCCCCGGCACGCGACCTGCTGACCATCGGTGCCTGGCTCGGACTGAAATTAATGGAGATCTAAAACTTGAAGCCACAAACCGTTCTCGGTCTCATGCGCACTCGAGTGGCATCGCTGCTCAGCGCAGCCTTATTGCTCGCGGCCGGAATTGCCGCGGCACACGCGCCGCAAGCTCCGACTGCCACTCCTGGCAGCGAGCTGACGCTCGGTCTGGATCCCGACAAGAGCGAAGTTCACTGGACACTGGACACCACTCTGCACACCGTTCACGGCACGTTCAAATTCAAGAGTGGCCAGCTGCAGTTCGATCCCAACTCCGGCAAAGCCTCCGGAGAGATCATCGTCGCCGCTACCAGTGGCGACAGCGGAAACGATGGCCGCGACAAGAAAATGCACGGCGAAGTGCTCGAAAGCTCGCGCTTTCAAGACATCGTCTTCAAAGCCGATCGCGTCGAAGGCAAAGTCGCCCCTTCGGGGAACTCGAAAGTGCTGGTGCATGGCGTTCTCACGCTGCACGGCGCCGATCACGAATTTGGAGTTCCCGTGCAAGCCGAGCTCACCGGAGACCGCTGGACAGCCACCACCAAATTCACCATACCTTTTCTAAAATGGGGCCTGAAGAATCCAAGCAGCTGGCTGCTCAAAGTGAAGCCGGACGTCAATCTCGAAATCACCATGACCGGCAGCGTGAAATCTTCATCCGGGAATTAGTCTCTAGTCTTCCTGTTCCCGCGTAACGATATGCACATCGACGGCGGGAGACTCGCGCAGGAAGCGATGGACCGCCGATAGGTAAAGATATTTGCGCCAATCGCGCACCGGCGCGCGCCCGAAAATCACCTGCGTAATGTGCCTGGCGCGCACGAATTCCGATACCGTGTCCGCCACGCTTTTGCCTTTCAGTCGCACCACTTGCGCGCCCAGGCTTTCTGCAAACTTTAGGTTTGCTCCCAGCGCATTCTGATTCGGCTCTTGCGGGCCGAATTCGCGGTCCACATGCACTACATAGAGTTCCGCATCCATTCGCCGGGCCATGCGCGCCGCGCGTGCCACCAGATATTGGCCCGCTGGGTTCGCCGAGATGCACACCGCCATGCGCTCGCGAACGCCCCAGTTCTTGCGGATGTCCTGGGCCTCCATGTAGGACTCGAGGCTGCGGTCCACCTGTTCGGCTACCTGGCGCAGAGCCAGTTCGCGCAGCGCGATCAGATTGCCGCGCCGGAAGAAATTCTGCAGCGAGCGCTCCACCTTATCCGTGCTGTAGACATCGCCGCGCTTGATGCGGTTCTGCAAGGCTTCCGGGGTGAGGTCGACCATCACGGTTTCGGCGGAAGTTAGCGGCACCCAGTCCGGAACGGTTTCACGAACGGAAATTCCCGTGATGGACCGAACGATGGGAGCGATGCTTTCAATGTGCTGAATATTGAGCGTCGAAACGACGTCGATCTTCGCGGCCAGAATATCCTGCACGTCCTCGTAGCGCTTGCGATGCTTGCTGCCGGGAATATTGGTGTGCGCCAGTTCGTCAACCAACACGACGGCTGGATTGCGCGCCAGAATTCCGTCCAAATCCATTTCCTCGAAGACAGTTCCTTTGTATTCGATCTTCTTGCGCGGAACCCTTTCGAGCTGGCTAAACAGTTCCTGCACGCCTTTGCGGCCGTGCGTCTCGATGATCCCGATCACTACGTCTTCGCCGCGGCTCTTGCGGCGAATCGCTTCGCTGAGCATGCTGTAGGTCTTGCCGACGCCGGGCGCGTAGCCCAGGAAGAGCTTGAAAATACCTCGCGCTTTCGCGGGCGGCGACGCGACTTCCAGCCATTCTTCGGGCTTCTTTGACACTGCCGAGTCTACTCCGCGGGCCGTCGCACCCTTGCGCTAGAATGTACGGATGCAAAGAGTGCTTGCCGGCCGGGCATTCGGATTCGTAATAGCATTCGCGGTGATCGCTTCGATCACGTTCTGTTACAAACACATTCTGGTCGCGAACCAAACCACTGTCGCGCTGTCATTTCTACTGGCAATTCTAGCAGTTTCAGCGGTTTGGGGAATGATCGTCTCGGTGTTCATGTCGATCCTCGCCATGCTGGCGTTCAATTATTTCTTTCTGCCGCCGGTGGGCACATTCACCATCACGGACCCTCAGAACTGGGTGGCTCTTGCGGCGTTCCTCTTTACCTCGATCGTGGGAAGCCAGCTTTCGGCGCGTATTCGCAAGGAAGCTGACGAGGCCAATAGCCGGCGGCACGAAATCGAGCGGCTGTACAAGTTCAGTCAAAAACTGCTGGGCGAAGGCAACGTCATCCAGCTCATGAATGCGATTCCGAACTACATCGTTGACAGCTTCGAGGCCGGAGCCGCGGAACTGTTTCTGCCGCAGAAAGATAAATTCTACCGTTCTGGTTTTGGCGCCGCGCTCCTTGACGAAACACAAATGAAAACGGCGTTCCTGCGCGACGAACTTACCATCGAACAGGAAAAGGGAGTGTACTTCGCGCCCGTACGGCTGGGGGTTCGCGCCATTGGCAGCCTGGGGATTTCCGGCGCGCGATTGTCTCGCCAGACGCTGGAAGCCGTGGGGAGCCTGGTGGCGATTGCGATTGAACGCGCGCGGGCCGTCGAGCAACTGGGAGTGACCGAAGCGGAGCGGCAAGGCGAACGATTGAAATCGGCACTGCTCGATTCCATCACCCACGATTTCCGTACTCCGCTCACTTCCATGAAGGCGGCGGTAACCAGCCTACTCTCCAACACGGGAACCAAGCCGGCGCAGGAAAAGGAACTGCTCACCATCATCAACGAAGAGTGCGACCGGCTGAACCATCTGGTGGAAGAAGCCGCGGAGATGGCGCGGCTCGAGGCCGGCGAAATCGAGCTGCACTTCGAGTCGATTGCGGTTGATGATTTGATTCGCGAGGCGCTGGCGAAAATGAAGGCGCCTCTGGCCGGCAGGAACGTCGATGTGCGAATCGGCGAAGGTTTACCGATGGTTCGCGCGGACGCGGAGCGCGCCGCGGATGTGCTGATGAAGTTGATCGACAACGCCAATTTGTATTCTCCCAAGGAGCAGCCGGTGACGGTTTCCGCGGAGGCGGCGGGAGATTTTGTGAGCATCAGCGTGGCGGATCGTGGGCCGGGAATCGATGATTTTGAGCAGGGCATGATTTTCGATAAATTTTATCGCGGCAAAGACCAGCGATACCTGGTGCGCGGCACGGGAATGGGATTGCCGATCGCGAAAGCCATCGTGGTGGTGCACGGCGGAACGATCAGCGTGACCAGCCAATTGGGGCACGGATCAGTTTTTTCTTTCACGCTGCCGATCGCCCGGAAATCCGAGGAGCGCTCGTGAACCCGGCGACGATTCTGGTGATTGACGACGAGCCGCAGATTCGGAGGGTACTGCGGTCGACGCTGTCGAGCCAAGGTTATGTGATTACTGATGCGAAGACCGGCGAAGAGGGCATCGAAGTGGCGCGCAAGACCAAGCCGGACCTGGTGTTGTTGGACGTGAACATGCCGGGGATGGGTGGGATCGAGACGTGCCGGGAGATTCGGCGCGGGTCGAGTGCGCCGATCATCATGCTGACGGTGCGCAACGCGGAACGCGACAAGGTGGTGGCGCTGGATGCCGGGGCGGACGATTACGTCGTTAAACCGTTTGGAATCGAAGAGTTGCTGGCGCGGATTCGCGCGAGTCTGCGACGGCACGCGCAGGGGGAGAATCTGGAGCCGTTTCATTCCAAGGAACTTAGCGTCGATTTCGAGCGGCGGCAGGTGCTTGCGTGCGGGGAAGAAGTGCACCTGACGCCGAAGGAATATGAAGTGCTGAAGCTGCTGGTGGTCAACCAGGGGAAGCCGTTGACGCACCGGCGGTTGCTGCAGTCGGTCTGGGGACCGGACTACGGCGACGAGACCGAGAACTTGCGTGTGGTGATCAGCCAGTTGCGGAAGAAAATCGAGGCGGACCCGGCGCGGCCTAAGTTGCTGCTGACGGAGCCGTGGGTGGGGTACCGATTTGCGCCGCCACGGACTGCGCCATCGAAGACGAGTGGGCGAAAGGCGGGGTCTAGTTAGCACGCCACCCCCCTCCCCCCGCGTTTTTTGTAAGTGTTGCGGATAAAGGAGTTACCGACGCGATATCTGTAAGTGTTGATTCTAGGAGACTTGTGGGCGGACGATTTCGGCCAAAACACGGTAAAACGCGGAGATCGGCTGTAAGTGTTGCGTCTAAAGGAGTTGCGAGAGAGAAAGTTGAACTGTTCAAAGTTGAAGAGTCGAAGGAAGACTTTTGGTAACAGCCCCCGTGTTTTTGCAAAGAGCAGGGAAGCGATTGAAAAGCAAGGGGATGCGCCTTGCTCTTTTGCAGAAGAGCGCAGCAGAGTGCAAGGCAAGAAGAAAGAGAGCGAGAAAGAGGTTTGGCGGGAGAGTTGGCTGGGAACGGGGGGATGGACATGGTCGTGGCTCCAGTGTCCTCCGCAGCTGGCTATATAAGCTAGAGTTACTATAACATAGCGCCAACAAAATGCCTAAGGAATTCGGCGAGTGGTGTGTCGCAAGAGTTCTTACCAGTACTTGGTGTGGCGCGGCGGTGGGAGTGGACCAAGAAGAGATTTAACGCCGGGGCGCCGAGGGCATAGAGGCGGGGAACTCGACGATTCGCTGGAGGGATGCTTTCTGGGGTATGCTCGCGGAACCCCGCGCTTTCGCAAATGAGTTTGGTGGCATCACAGGAGATGGACAATGGCAGCTGCATCCCCAAGTCCCATAGCAACGCAGGCACCGGTGAGCGCTAGTCAGCCCGAACATGCGGCTGCGCAGCCAAAGGCTCGATGGCCATGGCTGAAATACGCCACGCCGATATTGGTACTGCTGTTGGCGGCGGCAGTGGTGGTGACCATTACGAGAGACTGGAATGCGTGGGAAGGCGGGCGCATCGAGCAGGTGACGGATGACGCGTTTGTGCGCGGCGACCTGACTCCACTGAGCACCAAGGTGGCGGGCATCGTGCGGAACGTGAAAGTTTCCGACTTTCAGCGAGTGCATACGGGAGATCTGCTGGTGGAGCTGCAGGACGACGACTACCAGGCACAACTGGCGCAGGCGCGGGCAGCGGTGGAAGCCGGCAAGGCAGCGATGCAGAATAATCTTCGCCAGCGAGAGCTGCAGGACTCGCGGATTCAGCGGGCACTTTCTGGAATCGACCAGGCGAAAGCGCAGATTGCCGCGGCCCAAGCGGGAATAAACGCAGTGCAAGCGGACGTGGTTCGCACACGCGCGGAACGCGCGCGCCAAGAGGCGCTGTTGGCGACGCAGGCGACGACGCAGCAGCGGTTGGAAGGCGCAGTAGCGGACGAGCAGCGGCTTACGGCACAAGCAGGGAGCCGCGAAGCCGATCTGGAGCAGGCGAAAACCGCGCTGCGCGGCAGCGAAATTGCGGTGGAGACGGAGCGGCGCAGCAAAGCGGTGTTGGAATCGCAAGACCAGCAACTGCTGGCGGACTTGCACGCGAAAGAGGCGGCACTCACAGTGGCGCAGGTGAATCTCGGGTATACCAAGATTCATGCGCCGGCGGACGGCACAGTGGGCGAGAGGCAGGCGCGGCCGGGGCAATTGGTCTCTCCGGGAACGCAGATTTTGACGTTTGTGGCGGAGAACAAATGGGTGCAAGCGAACTATCGCGAGACGCAGCTCACGCACATGAAGGTCGGGGATCCCGCAGAAATCCGCATGGACGTGTATCCGGGACGAGTGTTGCGCGGCAAAGTTCTGGAGATTGCGCCGGCGAGCGGATCGCAGTTTGCTCTGCTGCCGCCGGACAATGCCACGGGAAATTACACAAAGGTTGTGCAACGCATTCCGGTGAAGATTGCGCTCGACGATGCGGCTCGCGCCGAGCAATTGCGGCCCGGGCTTTCCGTTACAGCCAGCGTACGAACGAAACCTTAAGCGGAGCGTGAGCGTACGATGGCTTCGCAAACAGGAGCGTTGCGCGCGCCGACGCCAGCGCAAATGGCCAAGGCGATTGCCGGGGCCACGCCCGGTGATCTTTCGCAGAGCCCGCTGATCGGGATTTTGGGCGTGGTGCTGGGCGCGGGGATCGTGACGCTCGCCGGGCGGATGATCACTCTAGGCACGGCGGATCTGAAAGGAAGCCTGGGGATCGGGTTTGACGACGGAGCGTGGATCGGCGGCGCGTTCAACATCGCGCTGATGTTCATCGGACCTTTCACCGTTTATCTAGGTGGTTTGCTGGGAGCGCGCCGCGTGCTGATGATTGCGGCCAGCTGCTTCACAGTGCTGTGCCTGCTGTTGCCGCTGATTCACAACTACAGTTTGCTAGTGACCGCGCTGGCGCTGGCGGGGCTGACGTCCGGAACGTTCTATCCGTTGACCCTGGCTTTTGCGCTGCGCAGTATTCCGCCGCGGTTTCTTCCGTTCACGCTGGCACTGTATGCGACGTTTGTGGACGGCGCGGTGAACATTGCGCCTTCGCTGTATGGCTGGTACCGCGAACATTTGTCGTTTCACTGGATGTTCTGGAATTCCGCGGCGCTGACGCCGCTGATGATTGCGTGCATCTACTACGGAATTCCCGCAGCGCCTGCACGAAAGAAGAGCGGGCCAGCGCCGAGTTTCGCGGGATTTCTATATGCGAGCGCGGGATTTGCGATGTTGTACGCGGCGCTGGACCAAGGACAGAGGTTGGACTGGTGGCGCTCGGGATTGTTCAATGCCCTGTTTTTCGGCGCGCTGGTTTTTTTGCTGGGCTCGCTGGTGCGGCGGCTGCGAAGTCCGAACCCGCTGGTGGATCTGCCGTATCTGCGAGAGTGGAATACGGTGCTGCTCGGCGTGGCGCTGGCGCTTTTCCGGTTCTGTTTGCTAGCGACCATCGTGCTGGTGCCGCAGGCGCTTTCGATTCATGGGTTCGAGGCGAGCCAGATCGGGCCTGCGGTAATCTGGACGGCGGCGCCGCAGCTGCTGATTGCGTTTGTCGCGGCGTTGCTGCTGCTGCAGGGGCTGGATTCGCGGCTGCTGATGGCGACGGGGTTCGCGTGCATGGCCGTGGCCGCGTGGCTGAACGCAGGATATACGAGCGCGTGGTCGGCGCCGGATTTTTACCGGACGGAGCTGCTGATGGGCGTGGGGCAGTCGTTCGCTTTCGTGGGACTGGTGTCCACGATTGTGTTGCAGGCGATTTTTTCCGGCGGGCTGACGAAACCGCAGGCGGCGCTGACATTTTCCGCGTTCTTTCACATCATCCGGCTGTTGGGCGGGCAAATTGGAGTTGCGGTGATGACCCACTACATCGCGGTACGCGAGCAATTGCACTCGAACCTGCTGGGGTTGCACGTGCAACAAGGCAACTGGGTGGAAGACTCCGCGGTGAGGCAGCTAGCGGCGGGGGTGTACGCGAAATCCTCCGGGGTGCCAGCAGCGACGGGCCGCGCTGTAGGACTGATCGGCGGGCGCGTGCGGCTGCAAGCGTACACGCTGACGTTCATTGATGGATTCCATCTGGTGGCGTGGGCCTGCGTGGCGGCGCTGCTGTTGATCGCGCTGCTGCGAAAAGCGCCATTGAATTACCGCGAACTTGGTTTTCAGGATGAGGAAACTTCCGCAACTCAAGGGACAAAATCATGAACTCACGCGCCGTGGTGTTTTGCGCTTTGGTGGGAGTGTTTTGCGGGACGAACCTGGGGGCCCAGGAAGGGAAATCGTCTGCTGCTCGCCGCATTACGCTGGAAGAGGCGGTGCAACTGGCGCTGAAGCACAATCACATCGTGCGCATCGCGGGATTCAAAGTTGAAGAGAAGGAGCATGCGAAGGATATTGCGCGCAGCGCGTACTTTCCTATCTTGCGCAATGACAGCACGGTGCTGAATGTCAGCGATTCGCAATTCATAGGGATACCCGCGGGAGCGCTGGGGACGGCGGGCGGAACGCCAATCCCTGGGCGCTCGGTGGTTTTGAACCAGGGTGGACACACCTTCGTCACCAGCGGCACTTCGCTAACGCAGCCGCTCACCGAGCTCCTGAAAATCAAGCCGGCGAACGACATCGCGGCCGCGGAAGTATCTGCAACACGAGGCAAGGCGCGGCTGGCGGAGAATATAGTGGCGCTGCGAGTTCACCAGCTCTACTACCGGGTGCTGATCGCGCAAGCGCACCGCGAAGCAGCGCAAGCCAGAATTCAGGCCAGCGAAGCGCTGCAGAGCGAGCGAGCGGCACAGGTGAAGAATGGCAGCGTGCTGGAGGAAGAAGCCATCGAGAGCCGGGCGGGGGCGTTGGAGGCGAAGCAGGATCTGTTGGCCACCGAACTGCAACTTTCGGATCTGACCATGCAACTCGACGATGCCATCGGGTTGCCGCTGACGACCGCGCTGACGCTCGATTCCGTGGTCCGGCAAGTCGGGGCGAGTTGCGAGCGCGAAGAATGCCTGCGCGCCGCACTGGAATCCCACCCGGAGATCGCGGAAGCGCGCGCCGAGATCGAAAAGGCGTCAGCGGCAGTACGACTGGCCAAGCGAGAGTATCTGCCGAACGTCGAAGCGTTCGCGCGGTACAGCTACCAGAACAACGTGCCGTTTCTGGCGCGGAACTTCGGCACCTTCGGCGTGCACCTGGGCTACGACCTGTTTGATGGAGGAAGAAGGAACGCGGCCATCGGAGAGCACAAAGCGCAGTTGGCGCAAGCAGAGGAGAATTTGGCGCGGGTGAAGGAAGAAGTCGAGCTGCGCGTACAAACGGCCTACAACAAGCTGGAGCGCACGCGGGAGATGGTAAAGGTTTCGGATGAGCTGCTGGCGCTGCGCGCGGAGTCGCGCCGCGTCTTCGCGCAGCAACTGCAGCAAGGAGCCGCGCTGCGGTCGCAAGCGGAGGCGGCTGCGGCTCGCGAACTGGACGCAAAAACTCTGGTACTGCAGTCGCAACTGGATTACATCCAGGCGCGGGATGAGATGACGGAGGCCATAGGCCAGACACCGGAGTGATCAGAACCTGTTATTGCCAGCGTATCGCCGCACGCGCTGCGTCGCCACAACAGGATCGTTAGAGGGGGAGGCGGAGGAGGGCTTCGCAGCCGCGGGATTCCAGGCGGTTGCGGAGGGTTAGTTCGCCGCCGTGGGCTTCGGCGATTTGGCGGGAGAGGACCAGGCCGATGCCGGAACCGCCTTGTTTGGTGGTGAAGAAGGGGACGAAGAGGTTGGCGGTGTTGGGCAGGCCGGGGCCTTCGTCGAGGACCCAGACGTCGAGGTGGGAGCCTTGTTTGTCCCAGCCGACGATGACGCTGCCACCGGTTTCGAGCGAGGCGTCTACGGCGTTGCGGATGAGATTGATGAGCAGTTGTTCGAGTTGGTCGCCGTCAGCGGAGATGGTGATGGGCGGGCCTTCGTCGACCGCGACTTTGAGGCGTGGTTCGAGTTTGGCGGCGCGGTGAATCCAGTCGGGGACGTTGACGGAGCTGTGTTTGGGTTGCGGCAGGCGGGCGAGGCGGGCGTAGGCGGACATGAAACGGCCGAGAGCTTCGGTGCGAGAGCGGATGATGGCGAGGCCCTGGCGGAGATCGTCGAGAATGGTGACGGTAGATTCGCTACCGACGGCGTCGGGAGATTTGAGCACGGTTTGCAAGCCGCTTTCGAGGCCTTGGGCGACGGATTGAATTGGAGCGAGAGAATTGTTGAGCTCGTGGCCGAGAACGCGGATGAGGCGCTGCCAGGCTTTGCGTTCTTCGTCGCGAAGAGTGCGGCTTAGATCGCTGAGGACGACTAACTGATGAGGCAAGCCGTGCTGGCGAAAGGAGCCGCGGCGCATGCCCCAACGGCCGGAGCCGCCGGAAAAGGTCATCTCCATGGTGCGGGCGTTTTCGCCTTCCAAACAACCTGCGAGGCCGAGCTCCTCCGCGGTGAAGGCGAGGAGCTGACTCTCGGGTTGTCCGAGGAGGCGTTCGCCGGCGCGATTGACGATACGAAGGCGGGTGGTGTTGTCAAAGGCGAAGATGGCCAGATCGATTTCTTCCATTACGGTGCGCAAGAGGGAAGTGGCCTCCATGGCGCCGAGACGCTGCTCGCGAAGAGTTTCGCTGAGAGCGTTCATTTCCAGGATGACTTCGCCCATGGCGTCTTCACGGCTGGCGCCACGGGCGCGGATGGAGAAATCCTCTTCACGCAGGGCGGCGAGGAGATTGGAGAGAGTTTGCAGCGAGAAGACCACGCGATGCTGCAGAGAAGCCGCAAAACCGAGCCAGAGACTGACGATCAAGAGAGTGAGCGTCCAGGCGGCGCCGGAAGAGAAGTTGCCCGTCCAGAGAAGGATAAGGGCAATAGCCGAGCCTGGGAAGCCTGCCGCCAGCGCGAGGAGCCGGATGCGGCGTTCGTAAGTAACGGGGCTCATTCGAGGCCGTGTTTTTGCAAGCGGCGGTACATGGCGCTGCGGCTCAAGCCGAGAGCTTTGGCGGCCTGGCTGACGTTGCCATCATGGCGGCTGAGAGTGCGTTGTATCAGGTGGCGCTCGACTTCGTCGAGACTCATTTCTTCGAGGCGGCTGGTATTTCCCGTGGGCATGCGGAGGCCGAGATCGGCGGCGTGCACGACGGGGCCAGCGGACATGAGCACCCCTCGTTCTACAGCGTGGTCTAGTTCGCGGACATTGCCGGGCCAGGGATGTTCGTGGAGCGCTTTGAGGGCGGCGGAATCGAAGCCGGAAAGATTTTTGCGGTAGCGTTGAGCGTAGCCGCGCAGGAAATGGTGAGCGAGGAGGTCGATGTCTTCGCGACGGGCGCTGAGCGGCGGGATATGGATTTCGATGGTGTTGAGGCGGAAGAGCAGATCCTGGCGGAAACGGCCGGCGGCGGCTTCGGCGTTGACGTCAGCGTTAGTGGCGGCGAGAACGCGAACGTCGACGCGGCGGGTGGTGGAAGAGCCGACGCGTTCCATTTCGCCGGTTTCGAGGACGCGCAGGAGCTTGGCCTGGAGATTGAGCGGGACGTTGGCGATTTCGTCGAGGAAGAGAGTGCTGCCTTCGGCTAGTTCAAAGCGGCCGACGCGGTCGGCGCGAGCGTCGGTGAAAGCGCCTTTGACGTGGCCGAAGAGTTCGCTTTCAAAAATGCCTTCGGAGAGGCCGCCGGCGTTTACCGTAACCATGGGTTTGGAGGCGCGGGCGGACATGGCGTGGAGCGTGCGCGCGACGACTTCTTTGCCAGTGCCGTGTTCGCCGGTGATGAGCACGTTGGCGTCGGAAGGTCCGATGCGTCCGATGAGATCGAGGACCGGTTGCATGGCCGCGGAATTGGCGAGGAAGGAGGGGCGGGATTCGGCGCGGAGCAGACGATTTTCGGCTTCGAGGCGTGATGCTTGACGAAGAGCTTGGCGCAGATCGATTTGCGTGCGCAGGATGGCAAGCAGGCGAGTGTTTTCCCAGGGCTTCTGGAGAAAATCGCGGGCGCCGCGGCGCATGGCTTCGACAGCGATTTCCACGCTGCTCCAGGCGGTCATGACGACGACGGGGAGGGTGGAGTCGAGCATTTGAATGCGAGTGAGGAGGTCGAGGCCTTCCTGGCCGGAGGTGGTGTCGCGGGCGTAGTTGAGGTCCATCAAGACGGCGTCGAATTCGCGGTTCTCGATGGCGGTGAGAGCGTCGGCCGGCGAGGCGACGGCGTGAGTCTCGTAACCTTCGCGTTTGAGCAGGAGGCGAAGGGCATCGCGAATGTCCGCCTGGTCGTCGGCCAGCAAGACGCGGTAGGGGTGAGTTGTGGTGGTCTTCATGCGGGTCCGAGAGTCGAAATTATTGTATCCGGCATAGGGTAAGAACGCCCACGGTTGCTGGCGCGTTTCATTCGTAGCGCAAAGCGACTAAGGGATCGATTCTGGTGGCGCGGCGAGCCGGTAGCCAGCAGGCCAGCAGGACCAGCGCGGCAAGAACGATGATGCCGGCGGCGAAAATCGTGGCGTCGAAGGCGCGGACGTTGAAAAGCAGGCCGGTGATTAGGCGCGTGAGAATAAACGCGCCTACGAGTCCAGCTGCGATGCCGTAAGCGGCAAGGCGGGCGCCTTGCTGGAGGACCATGGACAAGACGTTGTGTGCGGAGGCGCCGAGCGCGACGCGAATGCCGATTTCCTGGCGGCGCTGGGTGACGAGGTAGGAAATCACGCCGTAGATGCCGATGCCGGCGAGGAGCAGGGCTAGCACGGCGAAGGAGCCGATAAGAGTTACGGCGAGGCGGCGGGACGAGGAATTGTCCGCGATGATGTCGTCGAGTGAGCGAACTTCGTAGACGGGGAGATTCGGGTCGAGGGATTGGACGGCGGAGCGAATGCCGGAGGATAAAACGCCGGGATCCGCGGCGGAGCGAAGGACGATGGCGCCGTCGGTGGGATCTTGCGCCAGCGGCACGTAAATCTCGACGCGAGAAGGCTGGTCAACACCGTAATTCTTTACGTGGGCAACGACGCCGACGATGGTCCGCCAAACGGTTGGCCGGCCTGGCTGGGGGATTCCGTCTTTGGAGATGAGCTTACCGAGAGGGTTATCGTTCGGAAAGGCTTGTTTTGCAAAGGTGTCGTCGACGATGCAGATGGGCTGGCCGTTTTCGGAGTCGTGAGGGTCGAAGAAGCGGCCCTGCAAGAGGCGCATGCCCACGGCACGCATAGCGTCAGGAGTTACGCGGCCAATGTCCGCCGAGGGCACGAATGCCGGATCGGGAGTAGGGCGTCCGGCGATCAGGTACGCGGACTGCCAGCCTCCTAATAGAGGCTGCTTTACCCCTGCTGCCTCGACGCCGGGAAGAGCTTGCAGTTTGGCGGTGAGCTCCTGGACGAAGGCGCGGCGCTTTGCGGGGCTCTCATAATATTTGTTTGGCAGAGAAAACTGGGCGGTGAGGACGTGGGCTGGTGCTACACCGGAATCGGCTTGCAGGACGTGCCAGAGGCTTTTGGTCATGAGTCCGGCGCCGACGAGGAGGATAAGAGAGACGGCGACTTCGGCGGCGACGAGGATATCGCGGATGTTAGCGCGCTTGCCGCTGGTGCCGGCAGAGCGGCCGCCTTCTTTCAACGCGTCGTGGACGTTGGCGCGCGAGGCCTGAAGAGCCGGGAAAATACCAAAGAGGATGCCGGTGAGAAGCGACAAGGCGAGGGAGAAGAGGAGGACCGAACGGTCGAGCGAGATTTCGCCGAGGCGAGGGACGCCGGCGGGAACGGAGCGCGCGAGGGCGGCGGTGACCCAAACGGCTAAGACGAGACCGAGCACGCCGCCGGCGAGAGCGAGGACGACGCTCTCCGTGAGCATCTGACGAACGAGACGCGTGTGACCGGCACCGAGGGCCATGCGCACGGCGAGTTCGCGGTGGCGTTCCGTGGCGCGTGCGAGCTGGAGGTTGGCGATGTTGGCGCAGGCGATTAGCAAGACGAATCCGACGGCGGCCATGAGGACGAGGAGAGAGGGACGAACGTCTTCGACGATGGCTTGGAGGAGAGGTTGAACGGTGATGGTGTTTTTGCCGTTGCTGGCGGGATGAAGTTGATCGATACGCAGCGCGATGCTTTTCATCTCGGATTGCGCTTGAGCGACCGTGACGCCGGGTTTGAGCCGCGCGTAGGCGTAGATGCCAGGGTGACTGCCGCGATTGGCTTCGCCGCCGAGCGTATCTTCGTAACGCCAGAGAGAGGTGAAGAGATCGGTCTGGCGAACGGAGCCGTGTAAACGTGAGGAGAAAACACCAATGACGGTGTAGGGTTCGGCGTCGATAGTGAGATTCTGGCCGAGGATCTTGGGATCGCGGCCGAAGCGGCGTTCCCACAAGCCTTCGCCGAGGACGACGACGCGGGCGGCGCCGACTTTGTCGTCGTCGGGAGTGAGAGTGCGGCCGATGAGGATTTCGGGATGGAGCGTGGGCGTGAATCCGGCGCTGATGCGGCGCAGGCGCAGACGCTCGGGCTCTGCGCGGCCGCTCATGGCCGCGTCGTTGTTTTGGAAGGCGACCATGCTGGCAAAGACGTTGTTCTGCGCCACCCAATCGTTGAAATTGGCCATGGCAATGCTCATGCCGGGGATTTGCTCGGATGCTTCGCTGAGGAAGACCAGGCGATCAGCTTGCGGATAGGGCAGCGGCTTGAGCAGGACGGCGTTGATGACACTGAAGATGGCGGTGTTCGCGCCGATGCCCAGCGCGAGAGTCAAGATGGCGACGACGGTGAATGCGGGTTTATTCGCGAGAATGCGAAGGGCGTAGCGCAAGTCTTGAAGAAGCGTAGACATCACTGCCTCCTGTTGGCACAGCGAAGCAACTGGCCCGACTACTAGCGCGCCTCGGCGGCCACGGCGTCCTGGCTGACGACCCAACCGTCTTTGAGCTGGATGATGCGATTGCCGAACGTGGCATTTCTCTCTGAATGGGTGACCTGAATGATGGTTGTTCCGCCGTCGTTCAAACGCTTGAAGAGCTGCATGATTTCTTCGCCTTGCGCGGAATGCAAGTTGCCAGTGGGTTCGTCGGCGAGAATCAGCTTGGGTGTCATGATCACGGCGCGGGCCACGCCGACGAGCTGCTGCTGGCCGCCGGAAAGCTGATTGGGGAACAAGTCCTTTTTGCCGACGATATTGAAGCGGTCCAGGATGTCGCAGACCAGGCTGACGCGCTCTTTGTGCGGGACGTTTTTGTAGGAGAGCGGGACTTCGAGATTTTCGAAAACGGTGAGATTGTCAATCAGATGATAGCTTTGGAAGACGAAGCCGATGTTGGCTTTGTGCAGCTCGTTGCGCTTTTTGACGTTGAGTTTGTGGACCGGCTCGCCGTTGAAGTAAAACTCGCCGTTCCATGCGCCGTCGAGCATGCCGATGATGCTGAGGAGCGTCGATTTTCCGGCTCCGGACGGTCCCATGATGGTGACGAATTCGCCGGGCTGAATATCCAGGTTGATTCTGCGCAACAAATAGAAACGGTTGGGGCCGGCTTCCAGCGACTTCTCCAGATTCTGCATGCGAATGATAGGTTCCACGATGGGTATTAGCCTCTCTTTTGGTTGTGCGTTACGCGAGAAGGAAAAAGCAGATTCCCCGCGCAAAACCCGCGCGGGGAATGACAGTGCCGACTGAGGCCCGGCACGGTGTCAATCCTTGATATATCCGCGGGCATAGACGCTATCACTATTCGTACCGCAAAGCTTGCAGCGGGTCCACTCGAGTTGCCCGGTGAGCCGGCAGATAGCAAGCCAGCGCGGCCACCGCGGCCAGCAGCAAAGGCAGACCGATGAGGACCGCGGGGTCGGTCGCTTCGACGCCGAAGAACAGGCCGGACAGGGCGCGGGCCATAAGCAGCGCGACGGGGAAGCCGATAAGCAATCCCAACGCGGTCATCAGCAGTCCGTTGCGAAGGACGAGACCCAGGATATCGCGTGCTTCGGCACCTAAGGACATGCGAATACCGATTTCGTGAGTGCGCTCATTGACGAGATAGGACATGACGCCGTAGATGCCGACGGATGCGAGGACCAAAGCAATGGCTCCAAGGATGGCCATCATGGTAGCAACGTAAGCGATGCCGACAATGGACTCGACGATAAGACGGTCGAACGGCTTGATATTGTAGAGCGGCAGGTTGGGATCGATGGCGCCGATTTCGGCGCGCGCGATGGATATGAGCTGTGCCGGATCGCCGCCCGAGGTTCGGAGAAGAAGAGTGGTGTACGTCGGCGGAGTCTGGCGGAAGCTGCGGTAAATCGTGGGAACAAAGTCCCTTTCGGTCCAGCTGTAGCGGACTTCGCTGACGATGCCGACCACGGTCATCCAGGGGTTCTTGGCATCCGCATTTCCGATCTTAAGTTTATGACCGATAGGATTTTGGCCAGCGAAGTAACGGTGAACGAGGCTCTCGCTGACGAGGCAGACGGGCAGAGCGCCGTCTCGATCGCTGTCGAGCAACTGGCGGCCGGCCACGAGTCCAATGTGCAGCATTTGCAGATAGTTCGGGCTTACGGTTTCCACTCCAGCGGCGACTTGCTCGCCGCGAGCCTCTGGAGCGCGGCCTTCGATAGTAAAAAGGCGGTGCGCGAGGCCTCCGTTGTCAAAGGGCAGGGTGGTGACCAGGCCAGCTGATTCGACTCCGGGGAGAGACGCGAAACGCTGAAGCGCTTGCTCGTGAAAAGCTGCTCGCGAGGAAGGCTGAGTGTACTGCGTGTCGGACAGAGTCAGCTTCAAGGTCAAAAGCGTCTGCGGCGCGAAGCCATTGTTCACTGCGAGCAAACCCTGGAAGTTCTTGACCAGAAGTCCGGCACCTACCAATAGAATCAGCGCCAGCGAAACCTCTGCAACTACCAAAGCGTTGCGCACACGGTGGCGTTTCATGCCACCGGAGGAGCCTCTGCCGGTTTCCTTGAGCGTTTCTCCCAACGTTGCGCGGGAGCTTAGCAAGGCCGGGGCGATTCCTGAAAGGATGCCGCTAGCGACCGCCATGACGAGCGTAAAGAGAAAGGCTCCCGCGTCCATGTGAATGGTGTTCCAGCCGGCAATGAATCTGGCTACGTCCGCCGGCATGTTCTTCAAGATGAGCTGGAGCTCCCACCGCGCCAGAAACAATCCAAGCGCGGCTCCCGCAAACGACAGCAAGATGCTTTCGGTAAGCAATTGCCTGACAATGCGCCAGCGGCTGCTGCCCAACGTGGCGCGTACAGCGAGCTCCTTGGAGCGGGAAGTCATGCGCGCGAACTGGACATTGGCGACGTTGAGGCAGGCGATCAGGAGCACGAAACCGACCGCGCCGAGCAGCAAGAGAGTGTACTGGCGGGTCAGATTCCCGGTGGCGAATTCCGCCAGTGGGACCAGTTTGACCTGCCAGCCTTTGTAGGCGTCCGGATAGGCGGCGGCTTGCTGCTGTGAGATGGCTTGCAACTCCGAGGCGGAAGTCGAAAGCCTTACGCCTGGACGCAGACGACCGAACACCCATAAGAATCGGGTATCGCGAATCTCGCGCTGCGCGGTGGTCAGCGCGAGCGGTACCCAGGCCTCGGCGGGATAAGGGAAATTAAAACCCTTGCCCATGACCCCGACGACTGTATAGCTCAACCCATCTACTTTGACGGCTTTGTTGAGGATGTTGGGATCGGAGCCGTAGCGGCGCTCCCACAAACCCTGGCTGAGAATGATCTCGTGGTCCTTACCGGGTTCTTCCTCGTCCGGAAGGAACGCTCGCCCCATAGTTGGAGAAACGTCAATCAAATGAAAGAAGTTGGAAGTTACGGCAAAGGCTTGGGCCTTCTGGGGTTCGCGATCCCCGGTCAGATTGATTTCGTCCCACTGGTAAGCCGCGAGCTCGTCGAAGGATTGAACTTGCTTCTTCCAGTCGAGAAAAGTGGCAGGCGCGACGGGCTCGAGGTCGACGTTTTGCCGGGCGCGAGTATTACCGATAGCCGCCAAGCGATCGGCATGGGGAATGGGAACTGGATGAAGCAGGAAGCCTTCGGCGACGCTGAAGATCGCAGTGTTAGCGCCGATGCCCAGCGCCAGTGCCACGACTGAAACCAGCGTAGCAAGCCGATGCTTCCTAAGCATCCGGGCCGCAAATCGGATGTCCTGCAACAGGATGCTCATTGCCGCCCCCGGATTTCTTCAGGCGCCCATGGGCGTCCTGCTGTGATGGTTGGGTTCAGCGTCAGACGCTCGCGCGGGCTTCTTTCGATTCCTCGACGATCCTGCCGTCGAAAAGATGAATCATGCGCTCAGCGAAATCGGCGTAGCGCTGGTCGTGGGTGACCATGCAGACGGTTGCGCCGTTGCGGTGCAGGTCGCGGAGCAATTCCATCACGGCTTCGCCGTTCTTGGAGTCCAGGTTTCCGGTGGGCTCGTCCGCCATCAAGATGAGGGGATCGCCAACCAAAGCGCGGGCCACGGCAACACGCTGCTGCTGACCGCCGGAGAGTTGCGAAGGATAGTGGCGAAGGCGGTGGGCCATGCCGACGCGCTCGAGCGCGTGCTGGACCTTTTGCTTGCGCTCGGCGGTGCCGGTGCCGCGATAGGTGAGCGGCAGCTCGACGTTTTCATAGACGGTGAGGTCGCCGATGAGGTTGAACGCCTGAAAGATGAAGCCGATCTCGCGGTTGCGAATGCGCGTGCGCTCGCTGATGGTCAGCTTAGCGACGGGCTGGCCGTTGAGCATGTAGGCGCCATCGCTCGGGGAATCCAGCAGGCCGAGAATCGACAGCAGCGTGGACTTGCCGCAGCCCGACGGTCCGGCGATGGAGATGTACTCGCCCTTGCGGATTTCCAGATGGATTTCCTCGAGAGCGTGAGTTTCCACTTCGTCAGTGTAGAAAACCTTCTTCACGCCATCCATCTTGATGAGTACTGGGTTCGTGTCTGCCATTTTCCGCTCCTTAAGCGTTCCGACTACGAAATCGAACTATCCCACCAAAGCAATACGCACAACAAAGGCCTTAAGTTCACTCGTACCGCAGCGCGACAATCGGGTCGATGCGGGTAGCGCGGCGCGAAGGAACATAGCAGGCAGCCAGAGCTACGGCGCAAATAATACCCAAAGAAATCAGATAGATAGGCCAATAGCCAGCCTTGACGCCGAAAAGCATGGATTCGATATAGTGGGCCAGGCCGTACGCGGCGGGCAGGCCAACAACGGCTCCGGCAGCGATCATGATGCCCACCTCGCGGTAAACCAAGCCCCGAACATCGGCAGTTCTAGCGCCTAAAGCCATGCGAATCCCGATTTCTCGAGTGCGTTGGAGGACCAGGTAGGCCAGGACGCCATAGATGCCCAAGGCGGCGAGAATGGCAGCGAGCCCGCCAAACATGGCGGAAAGCCCGGCGACCATGCGTTCCGCGAATAGGTCCTCGTCCACCACGCGGGAGACGGTTTTGAGGTCGTAAATAGGGAGGTTGGCATCCTGCTCTTTGACGGCGGCACGAAGGTCATTGGCGACGCGTAAGGGGTCCTGTTGGGTGCGCACATAGAAGGTCATGGCAAAGAGGCCGCCAGCCTGCGAATACGGGAGGTAGAAGTAAGGACGGTGCGGGGCGCGCACGTGGTCCTCTTGAATGTCTTTGACGACTCCGACGACTTCGATGTCGGGGGTTACCTTGCCGCCTCCTAGAGCGAAATGCAGACCCAACGGATTGCGGTTGGCGAAATACTTCTTGGCCATCGTCTCGTTGATGATGGCGACTTTGGGGCTGGTAGCGGCATCGCTCTCTCGGAGTTCACGGCCGCTGAGCAGGGGAATTTGCATGGTCGAGAAGTAGTTGGCGCTGACCGCGTCTAGGTTAACGTGGTCGTCCTCCTTGTCGACGCTGGCGCGGCCTTCGACGGTGATGTTGGTGCCCATGTCCGTGCCGGTGAGCAGGGCGATTTCGGAGCTGCCGGCGGAGCGAACACCGGGAACGGCGGCGAGGCGCAGGCGAATCTGATCGAGAAGCGCGACGTTGCGCTCGGCCTTGTAGCCATTGAGCTGCGGTTGTACGGAGAAACTGATGAGGTTGTCGGTGGCGATGCCGAGGTTCTGGCTGCGCAGGTTCCAGAGCGTGCGCATGAAAAGGGAAGCGCCAATGAGCAGAAGCAAGGTGAAGGCGACCTGGCCAGCGACGAGAAATTTGCGGAAGCGGACGTGGCCGGGACCCGCGGAGATATTGGTGGCTTGATCCTTGAGAGTCTGAGTGAGAGTTGCGCGAGCCACTCGCCAGGCCGGTATGAGGCCAAAGAGCAGGCCCGAAAGCAGAGTGATGCCCAGGGCGAAGCCGAGAATGGAGGTATTCACGCGGGCTACCAAACCCTGGATGCCCGCTTCATTGACCACCGCGCGGGTCAACAGATTCATCAGCCAGATACCCAGGACCAGGCCAAACGTGCCGCCAGCCGCTGCGCATAACAGGCTTTCGACAATGAGTTGCCGGATAATGCGGAACCGTGTGGCGCCCATAGCCGTGCGAATGGTGAATTCCCGCTGGCGAGCCGCGCCCTGAGCCAGGAGCAGGTTCGCCACGTTGGTGCAAGCGATCAGCAGGACCAGTGCGACCATGGCGAAAAGGGCCATGATGGCGCCGCCCGAGTCGCGCTGGATGATGGTGCGGCCCTGCGAGCCGTCGTACAGGGCAATTTTCTTGTTGAGATAGCCTTCGCGCCCTTTGGCGTCGATATTCTTGACGTGCGCGATCTGCTGCTCCATCAGGGAGCGGTATTCGCCGGCAATTCCGGCCTCGGCTTGTTTGCGGGAAACGCCGGACTTTAGCCGGGCCAGGACGGCAAGCCAGTGGTCATTCCAGTCGTCCAAGCCATTACGAAGGGGAGTCATCTGGGCCTTCATCATGAGCGGGACGAAGAGATCGGGAGTTTGACCGACTTGGACGCCAGTGAAGCCGGACTGGGCCACGCCAACAATGGTCATTTCAGTGTTGTTGACCAGGACAGCGCGGTTGAGAATGCTGGGATCGGCGCCAAAGTGCTGGGTCCAGTAGCCGTAGCTCAGGACGATGACGGGGTGAGCGCCGGGCGTTTGGTCGTCGTCAGGACTAAGCACGCGCCCGAGAGCGGGACGGACACCTAGCGTCTCAAAGTAGTTGCCGGAGACGAGTTCGCCGGAGGCGCGGTCGGTCTGACCGTGGTCAGAGAAGCTGGCAGCGAATTGGTAGCGCGCGATTACGCCATTAAAAACGGACGTGTTCCTGGAGATGCCCTTATAGAGGGGATAGGAAAAGATTTCGCTGTCGTCGCCATCACTCCAGACGTGGCCCGTTTTGGGGCCGGGCGACTTGAGGAGAACCAACTCCTGGGGATTGTGGACGGGCAGGCTACGAAGCAGAATCTGATGAAGGATGGAGAAGATGGCGGTATTGGCGCCGATACCCAGTGCCAGGGTCAGGACGGCGATGAGAGTGAAGCCAGAATTCTTTCCCAGCACGCGCAGGCCATAACGAATGTCCTGCCAGAATGAGCGCACAGCCACCCCTTGCCTCTACACCCTTAACTATTCCTAAAGACGAGCCTTAGCCCGAATTGTTTCCTGGTAAGGCGCCACCACCACTATCTGACGTAGAAAATCGTCCGGCGTCACTATTGAATTAGGCCTACTTGAGCCGGATTCGGTCAAAATTGTCCCAAGCGGACATGTCGGAGAGGATGACCTTGTCGCCGACCTTGAGGCCCGAAACGACTTCGATGGTATTGACGGAGGCGCGGCCGAGCTTGACGTTGACGCGTTGCGCCTCGCTGCCGTCGGCATCGATCTTGAAAAGGCCGATAGTGCTATCGGATTGGCCGTGTACCGGACGGCCGACATAGAGGACATCCTTAAGATTCTCAAGCTCGATGGTGCCGTCAACGCTAAGGTCGGGACGGGCACCGAGCGGCAGTGGATCGTCGATGCCGACGTCCACGGTAACCGTGCCGTTGACCACGGACGGGTCGATGCGAATCACGTGGCCCTTAACGATACCGTTGCGGGTGTCGATGGTGGCGCTTTGGCCGTAGGCGACATCTTTCGCTTGTGTTTCAGCGATCTTGATCTCTGCCTTGAGGCGCCGAGGGTCGGCAACCCGCGCGAGGTTCGTTCCCACAGCTACGTTCGCCCCTTCTTCCACGGGCAAAAGTTGCAAGACGCCATTGATGCCAGCGCGGACATGAAGTGCGTCGGCCTGCGCACGCTTTAGACTGTACAGGGCTTTCTGCTGCTCGACCCGGGCTTGCTGCGCCTGAAGCCGTGCGATAGAGGATTCGGCAGCTACCTTGGTACGCTCGCCTTCCAATTGAGCGCGAATGGCGAGTTGCTCGACGCGAACGCGGGAAAGCTCTTTGGTAACGTCGGAGGCGATGCCTTCTTTGAACAGCTTCACATCGACATCGTGCTGAATCTTGGCTTGTTCGTAGTCGCTGCGCACCGATGCTTCGGCAGCCTTCTGGTTCATCAATTCGCTGTTGACCTGAACTTTCAGGTTGGCGTAGTCGGCTTCGGCGCCCTTGAGCTGATATTCGGCATCGACAACTTCGCGCTGCAGAGTCGGGTCGCTCAGTTCGAGAATAACTGTGCCTGGGGCGAGCAGCTGGGGACCCGGCCGGACGACAATCCTTTCGACGCGCGCCGTGGTCTGCGCGGGAATCCATCGAATGTCCAGCGGTACGAGAGTGCCGAGGCCGCGAACTTCGCGCACCATGGGACCACGCTTTACATCGTCGGGCCAGATGGTGGAGCGGTCCACCGACGGGGCGGCCGGCTTCAGCCGGGATAGGGCGTAGGAGACCCCTGCCACGAGAAGCATGGCGACGGCGGCATAGACTATGCGGCGAATTTTCTTGGCGCGGGCGTTAGAAGGTCGTTGTATGTCCATTGGTGTCTACCTATAAGAACGCAAGTGGCTTACCCGAAGTTCTACGCCTGTAAGCCACTCATTTGCAAGCTCTTATTGATGAGAAACGCTGGAATTCGGCAGCCGAATCGCGCGGAAATGGGATTAATCGTCCCAGCACCGAACACCGGCAGCGATGCGGCTGCAGCGTGGGCTCGGTTAGCCCGCCCAAGCAAGGGCTGGTAGTACCGTCTCGCACTACGTACGTACTTCTACGGTATTGACTCGCTTTGCCCACCCGAGAGATACCCTATCGCCCTCTCAAAGGAGGTAGCCGAAATGAACCACTACACAGTGTGCGATAACTCCAGATGTCGCTTCGTCCTCGACCTTCGCGTCGATGGCAGAGGTCTGAACCATCCGCGATTCGTGCTAGGCAAATGCCCGCAGTGCGGAGGAAAGTGGTCGTCAACGCGGCCGGTTTCGCGCCGCGCACTCGGCTCGGAATGGCTTGGCAAATTGCCTCGCTGACCTCGTCTCTTTGCCCTGAAGATCTGCCCAAGGTGTTTTGCTCCGTACGGCTGCTGCCTGTGGTATGTCCGGTTGCATCCGGCTTGCCGGAAAGCAGCTCACGCGCACGAAATCCCGGCGCTGTGTTTGCGCTCCATTTGACGTGACCGCGGCGTTCCGATATATTCATCATGCGGGGTGGAGCAGCCTGGTAGCTCGTCGGGCTCATAACCCGAAGGTCGTCAGTTCAAATCTGACCCCCGCAACCAATTGAGTGATTGAAAACAAAAGGCTTCCGGTGCTCCAACCGGAAGCCTTTTTTCTTTGGAACGGCAAACTGTCCGAGAATTGTCCGAGTTCTTGAAGAACGCACTAAACATTGTAGCCATGTTTTGTTAGGGTTTCCCTTGGGAGCCGGACATTGAAAAGCTGCCAGTGGATTCGAGTCAGAGTATTCACGTCTAGCTGGAGTGGGCCGCCGGAAGTGCAGGTCGATTTGAATGACCCTTCGCTTCCCGATGATATCGTCGAGATAGACCCGAATGCAGACGCCTTTGCGAACTCGGATGAGGAGTGAAAAGCAGGGGGAAATTCTTCCTTAGCTTTTTCCCGGGATTAGAGGTCAACGCATCGTGACCACTTTTTGCTGTTCCGCTTCACGGAATTGTTCCGTCGTCTCGAACGCCTCGCGCATATCGTCCGTCGTCAAAATTGAGTAGCGTGAGAATTGGGCAGGTCTGAAAGCTGAATGTGTGAAGTGTCACAACGGCGGCCGCGTTTGCCGGACGTATCTTGGCATCGTGCAGTTCGCGCCGCACTTTCGTTTTGAATGCAGCGAGTGCGGAAACGTGGCAGAGCGCCGTATTTTCAACGGTGCTGGCGGGTTTCCGGCGGAGCCCGCGCCGTCGGTGTAACTAGTTCTTTGCCACCGAAAAGTCTGTCACTCCATTTTTGCGCAGAAGGTCAACGGCATACTTAATCGGCACGACTACGGCAAGACCGGCATTTTGATTTAGAAATTCTCCTGGAGCAATCTCGACGGAGTGCAGTTTGTTCGTGACCAAAGGCGCTAGTTCGTATGCGTCGCAGATTCCGAGGACTTCTCCACTCTCCGAGTCGTAGACCGGGCCGCCGCTATTGCCCGGGTTCACGACGGCATCCAAAAGAATCGAATCAAGGGTTTCTGGCCGGGTGAACCCAGCACGTACATTCGGTACTGGAACTTGAACTATCGAAAAGCTCTGACTCGCCACCATCCCCCGCTGGCTAACGAACGTCGGTATCTCAAGCGGATAGCCAGACACTAGAAGGTTCTCCCCATCAGCCGGAAGTCGAGGATTGATTTTGGCTGTGCGGACGTTAAAAGGGAGCATGCCCTTGGGGCCGGCGATGCCAGTCTTGAGTTCACCAGTAAAGGGATTCTGAGAAACTTTCAGCAGCGCGAGATCGTGAATTTCATCGACGTCTACCACGGTTGCATTTACCCAGGCGAAGCTGCCTGAAAAGTGAATCGAGGACGTTGATGACGTGTCGAGGAGTATGCCAACGCGAAAGACGATATTGGTTGCGCCCTTCTCCCTTGCGGCTTTCTCGGAGGATCGGATGACGTGCCCGGCCGTCAGCACGTAACCTGTCGGACTCACGAAGAAGCCTGTTCCGGCCCTAGCGCCAACATCGAACGGAACCGTTCTGGGTTGGGGGTTTGGCGCATTGGACGAATAGCGAATCTGGACCACTACAGCCCTCATTTTCCGTATTCGAGCTATCACGGACGCCGGTCCTGCCTTGACTTGCGCGTAAGCCTGATGCGCGGGCGAGACCAAGCAAAACAATAGAGCGAAAACCCGAATCGCTTTCACGGGCATGGCTTCTCCTGTGCTGCTTGTCTTTGAACGGGGAGCCCAGGATTTCTTGCGTCAGACGGCGAAAAAGGGACCACTCTCAAGTGATCTCGTTGTACTTGGCCTTGCTGAGGCGCACTAATCTGTTCGATGCCGGCATGATTTGGTAACCGAAAGTTGTCCGTACTTCGTGTTCAGAAAATAGGTGCTGGTACTTCACGAAACCGTAGATCACCATGGTCGAGTCGCGTGATGGTACGCCTTCAGTCTGAGCCGTCCATTCGCGCTCGAATTTGTCTGCGGCTCCCAAAAAATGGGGTGTAGGGTCACCGCTGTCGATTTCAAAGTCCGGTGTCTCAGGCAGCGCGTGCTCGAGTCTGAGCAGCCATAGGCAAACTCTTTTTTCGAGGATCTTGGCTGGGGTCTTTCCTTGATTGTTGCAAATAAATTTCACTGTGACGCTGACGTGCTGCTTTCCGTTTGAACTTCCTTCGATTATGAAGCCCTGCCTACTAGATTTTTCAAGGTCGACCATAACCCAAGCCCGTTCTGTGGCAATCGAAGCGTCTAGGCTTCGCTGCGTCAGCACCCGCTGCTTGAGCGTTTCCTCGTTTTGTTGATTGCTGTCTATCCTGTCCCAAAAAAAATGAGAACCAGCGCAATGCCTTCCAGCCAGATGGCAACGTACTCATGGGATTGAAACCAGTTGGATGCGAGGATTGGACACACGATGGGCGTAATTGTGCGCTAACGTGTGCCCGATGGCAACGTTTACGGGCCAGCGAGACTGTGCACGAATTGTGCACGAACGAGGTGCAAAAGCCTGCAAAAGGGAACTAAGAAACCAGCCTACTTCTCTTTGTTTTGTTGGGCTTCGTTGGTTTGCTTTGTACCGCGTGTAGGCAGAAATTGCGCTCATAACCCGAAGGTCGTCAGTTCAAATCTGACCCCCGCAACCATGGGCGCTTAAGAGAAAAATCCTCCAAGCGCCCTTCTTATTTACGGTTACGAGTTGAACCGTAACAATTCCTTCGCCTAATTTAGCGCCACAAAGTTGTTCCTGTTCTCGATATTGGGAACAACTGGGAACAAATCGCCGTAGATTGCCCGTTCTAGAGCGATTGCAGCGTCGCGTTCCGCTTCCGCAGAAGTGTGCGTGTAGATGTCTGCGGTCATCTTGATTGTGGAGTGCCCGAGGAACTTCTGCGCCAGCTTCAGGTTTCCCGTCTGCTCGTTAACGATACTCGCAGCCGAATGCCTGAATGTGTGAAAGCCTGACGCGCCTTTCTTTCGCGGAATCCCTAGCCTGTCCAAAATTGGGTAGAGGGCGTCCTTTCGAAGCACGTCCGGGTCTAACGCCGACCCGTCCTTCTTGCAGAACACGAAGTCATCCGGTCCACAATGCAACGAGCTTTCACGGTGATTCCTGAGAGTCTCGTTTAGGGCACTTCCCAGAGGGATGTCTCGCGTGCTTGCAGCCGTCTTGGGCGAGAGAAGCTGACCTCGCCATAGACTATGTTCGACTCGGAGTATTCTTCGCTCCAAATCAACGTGCTTCCATTTCAGCGCCAGTACCTCACCCAACCTAGTCCCGGTTAGGGCCACACAGTCGAAGAATGCCCGGAGGCCCGTTGGAGCTGCGCTCAGTATATTCAGCAACTGAGCAGGAGACCAAATCGGCTTCTCGTGCTTATCGAC
>Ga0137403_10000657_pt1 | contig 44765 bp, 67 predicted proteins | sample CZOMad2_1_16fung_FD_122057 | JGI IMG/M metagenome (GOLD analysis project Ga0137403, IMG submission 122057) | Vadose zone soil fungal communities from Angelo Coast Range Reserve, California, USA - CZOMad2_1_16fungal (Hybrid Assembly) | ecosystem: Environmental > Terrestrial > Soil > Vadose zone...
CACAGTCACCTGAGGAGAGCGAGCCGATGAACCTCAACGGCAAAGAAATCAAAGTCACGATCATCGCGGCCAAGCAGGCCGACGGTAAGTTCCATTTTCTCCCCAAGGGCTTTCCCACCTTCTTCGTGAAGCCTTGGGAGAACTGGAGCATCAACGGCTGGAAAAGTAAGCACAGTGCAATCGCTGCCGGTCGTCGCGAGTTCGCGAACTTTTTATGAAATTTCCGGGGTTAGCTCAAACGGTAGAGCACCGCCAGTACATGGCGGAGGTTGGGGGTTCGAACCCTTCACCCTGGACCATATTTTCACACCAGAAGTTGGGACTTTCCGAGTGTCCGTATCTTGAGCGCTGGGTCGTCAACTTCCGGTTGTTTTCGATTCGCCTTCATCACTGGATGGCGTCCGATGATCAGCGGCACTTTCACGATCATCCGTGGTGGTACGTCTCTTTCGTTTTGAGCGGCTCCTACATCGACCGATCCCTGGACGGAGATGTGCCGCGCGCGACGCATTCAATCGCCGCCTATAAAGCCACGCATCGCCACAGCGTCATCATTGACCGCCCGTGTTGGACGCTGCTTTTCACCGGGCGTGAACGCCGCGTATGGGGCTTCTGGGTCAACGGCCGCTTCCGCAAACGCAGCAAGTATTTCTTCATCTTTGGTCATCATCCTTGTGAGTAAAAAGTTCATGAAAACTAATCTGCTTGACGCTAATTCCACCGCGCTCAGTTTGGCATCCCGCCGTGCTGGCGAAGCGTGTGCCAGAAAATTATTCAACGCGCGCGGTAATCACAGCGAAGTGCACCTCAACGAATATGAGCTTGCGCTGGCCTGTGCCGCGGCGGCCGAAGTCGCGGTTCAGATGGCGACCAAGGAGGCCGCATGAGCGCCGTCACCAACGCGCCCTCCGTCATCACCAACGCGATGATCGCCGCCCAGCGCCTCGAGGTCACCGCGCAGATCGACAAGTTAGGCGCGACCGCGCTCCTGATCCGCGACCAGCGCGACATCGCCGTCGCCGCCCTTCGCGACATTCACTTCGGCGCGCAGATGCAGTTGGATTCGGGGGTGTGGACCGGTGCCGCCTTGGGGCTCATCAAGGAGTTCAAGCGGGTGGCGCTGGCGGCGCTCAAGGAGACGGATGTATGAGCCCCATGCTCGCCGAACGCTTTGCCGAACTGGAGGCGCTACACCTGTCCGCCGGCAATCACGCGGATTTCGACAAGGGGATGTGCATCATGGAAGCGGTCGCCTATATCGCGGGCGAGCCCTGGTCCGATCACCCCACCTGCGCGTGCCCCGTGCTCACCTCCTTCCTGATGGCATGGAACGATGGGCTGCCCTCGGATGCGGAGCGCGATCGGTTGCTGAAACCCCTGGTGGAGCAACTGGTCGACACGCGCTCCACGTCCGCCGTCGAAGAGCGCCGCTCCTACATGGCCTTGGACTGGCTCATTCGCGTGCATACACCGAAGTGGCTCGATCTCGTGCCCGCACTCGCTTCGCACGCCAAGGCGTTGCGCGATCTTGATGAGATCGTCGATCTGGCCGGCGCGACAGCAGCCGGCAAAATTACTAACGCTGCGTGGGACGCTGCGCGGGCCGCTGCGTGGGACGCTGCGCGGGCCGCTGCAGCCGCTGCGCGGGCCGCTGCGTGGGACGCTGCGTGGGACGCTGCGCGGGCCGCTGCGCGGGCCGCTGCGCGGGCCGCTGCGGGGACCGCTGCGTGGGACGCTGCGCGGGCCGCTGCGGGGACCGCTGCGCGGGCCGCTGCGGGGGAATTTTTAAAGCCGACGACTGAATGGCTACAGGTGAGCGCGCTCGACTTGGTTGCGCGAATGATTCGGGTGCAATCATGAAACTCCTCGCCTCCCTCGGCTGGCAGCTGGCCCTCTTGGCCGCCATCGCGACGCTCTTCGGCATCTTCCTGCTCGCGATCGCGGTCGAGGCGCTCTCGAAGCCGTGGCGGAAGCGGCGGCAGCGTGAGCGCGACATGGCGCGGTTCAGTCTCAACGCCTTCAAGCCCGTCAACCGCAACTGGTGGGAGGCGTAATGAACGACCTGCTGTCTTTGGCCGACATCGCCACCATCAAAGTCGCCTTAGGCATCGCCCGCCTGCAATTCCCCCACGACGAGCGCTACGCCAAGACCTTCAAGCGCGTCTCGGTGCAGTTCGCGTTGAGCGTCGCGACCTCGACGACGGCGGAGATTATTGAGGCGTCGCGGCTGCCGGTGCTGACCCGGAGACAAGCGTGACCATCCAATCCCGCGTGCCCCGCACCGAGTACGACGCTGTCGAGGCGCTCAACATCACGCGCTTAAAGTACCTGCTGCGCTCGCCGCAGCACTACCAGTACGCGCTAGAGCACAAGCGGGCGTCTGCGGTGATGACGTTAGGGATCGCGACCCATGTCGCCACGCTCGAGCCCGAGCGCTTCACCAAGGAATTCGCCATCTGGAGCCGCCGCAGCGAGGCCGGAAACGCCTGCCCGCGCAAGGGCCAGTGGTGGGACGCCTTTCAACTCGAGCACAAGGGCCAGACCATCTTGACCGAGGATGAAGGCGCCCTCTCGCAGCAGATCGCGCGCGCCGTGCGCTTCGATGAGACCGCGAACAAATACTTGGCCATCGGCGACCCTGAAGTCACCTTCGAGTGGGAGATTGTGGGAGGCCGGCCCGCGAAGGGCCGTGTCGACTGGCTCACCACGCACGAGGGCTGCCCGACCATCGTGGGGCTCAAGACTTCGCGCGACTGCCGGCATTTTCAATTCGGCAGCCAAGCGGCGAAGCTGGGCTACCACCTGCAGTGGGCCTTTTATCACGACGGATTCGAAGCGATCACCGGCAAAAAGCCGCATATGGTCGAGGTCGTCGTGGAGTCCGATGCACCGCACAGCGTCGCGACCTACATCATCTCCTCGGACATTATTGAGCAAGGCCGAGAGGAATATCAACGCCTGTTGCAAATCCTCGAGCACTGCGAGGCCACCGACGAGTGGCCGGGGCCGCAGCCCAACGAACAATATTTGACGCTGCCCACCTGGGCGTATCCCAACACCGAGGACGACCTCGGGGACCTTGAATTGGAGCCCATCGCATCATGATGAACGAAGAAGTCAAAAAGCATCCACGGCCGACCGTGTACGACCAATTATACCCAGGCCGCTTCATCAAAGCGGGCGAGCTCTTGGGCAAAAAGGTCACGCTCACGATGACCGATATCGAGCTTGAGGACCTGCAGGGCGATGACGGCGTGAAAAAGGTCAAGTGCATCGTCTCCTTCAAGGAGACCGATAAAAAGCTCGTCGCCTGTAAAACCAACGGCTTTTGTATCAAGGAGATGTTCGGGCCGCAGTTGACCGCCTGGGTCGGCAAGCGCGTCACGCTCTTCGAGGATGTGTGGAACGGCGAGCCCTGCACGCGCATCTGGGGGTCTCCCGATATCACGGAGGACCTCGAAGTGACGGTGGCCCTTCCGCGCCGGCGGCCCTTCAAAAAGATCATGCACAAGATCGAGATCGCCGCGAAGAAGAGCCGCGAACCTGGGGAGGATGGTTAATGATCGTCATCGACGCCGAAATCAAAAAGGGCATCTTGAACAAAAAAGAGACGCCGATCGACGGCATTGAATACTGCGACGGCTGGCGCGACTTCGCCAACATGGGCGTGTCAGTCGTGTGCACCTACGACATCCACACGCACCTGACGCGCACGTTTCTGGAAGAGGACTTCGAGGACTTGAAGCTGTATCTGGGCGATCAGCCGACGGCGGGCTTCAACACGCGCCGCTTCGATTTGCCGCTGCTCAAGCACCACGGCATCACGGTGAACCAGGCGCGGCACTTGGACGCCCTGGAGCGCATCTGGATCACGCTCGGGCTCGATCCCGATCACTTCGACTGGCGCACCCATGGCGGCTGGTCCTTGGATGCCATCATGACGGCGACCTTTGGGCTTGCGAAATCGGGGCACGGGGCGATGGCTCCGGTGTGGTGGCAGCAAGGGCGCAAGGGGCGCGTCATCGACTATTGCGGGCGCGATGTGTGGCTCGAAGGCAAGCTCGTGAGCCACATCTTGGCCGGCATGCCGGTGCATAAATCGGTGGGCGATAGTGGCTTAAAGGTCGTCGTCGAGTGAGCTTCGAGGCCGACACTACCGAGGCCCACGAGCGGCGTATCACGCGCTGCAAGACCTGTCGCGCGCAAATCATCTGGTTCAAGACTGAGGCCGGTCGCAACATGCCGGTCGATGCGGACACGGTTGAGCCCGAGGATGACGAGTACGAGCCGCCTAGGCACGTCAGCCACTTCGCAACCTGCGCCCAGGCCGGTCAGCACCGGCGGCCGCGATGAACCGCATCGACGCCACCCGCCAGCTGCTCGCCTGCCAGATCGATTGCGCCAATCTGCGCGAGATCAACAATAAGTTGCGGGACAAGTTGCTGGAGCTAGCGAAGGAATGTTCCGATTGCGATGGTACCGGCTTGCAGACGATCTTGGGCGAGCCCGGACCGTGTCCGGCCTGTGAGGACATACGAGAGGTCCTCAATGGGTAAGTTGCGCCCATCAATGCGAAAAGATCTGACCGGTCAGCGGTTCGGATTGCTGCTCGTGAAAGCCCCCGGAGAAAATCAGGGACGCAGAACGACATGGGTCTGCGAATGCGACTGTGGTACCGCTGCGATCGCGACAACCGTGTCTTTGAGGCGGAAAGTGCGTCCGAGGCATTCTTGCGGATGCTTGGTGAGCATCAATAGCAAAATCGCCAATACGATCCATGGAATGAAAGGCACCCCAGAATATGGATCATGGCAAGCAATGATGTCGCGATGTAAGAATCCGCGAGTCAAGGAGTACCCCTACTACGGAGGCGCAGGAATTCAAATATGCGCCCGATGGGAATCTTTCGAAAACTTCCATGCGGATATGGGATCTCGACCAAGCGGTACGACACTCGATCGTATTGACAACAAAGGGAACTACGAGCCTAGCAACTGTCGATGGGCGACAGCCCGGCAACAAGCCTGTAATCGTAGTTCCACCGATTTCGTAACGTTGCCAATTGCTGAACTCGAACGTGCACTCGGGTTTAGTCGCGGCCTTCTTTTCAAACGTCTGGGTAGTGGGTGGGATCTCATCACGGCCATTACTACGCCGACGCAAATACAGTTTTCGCGACCTCAAAAGTCAGCCGGCCTCCCGCCCGTGCTGCATCTGCCGCGGCGATGACACCATGACCGCCGAAGTCACACGACGTGGATTGGTGGATATGCAGGTGTGCGTGCCCGAGGACTGGACCGACGCGCAAGCCGAAGAGTTCGCCAATCGCGATACTCCCACCGGCATTTCATCTGACTGGCATTTGCGCGGAGCCGATGATCCGGCGCAGGCCGGCGCACCGATTCGCGTGCCGTGCCAACAGCGCGCGGGGCACGTGCACATCATGCTGTCGTGCTAACAGAAGGGAAAAGTTTGTGAGGATTAAATCGTATATGGACGCCTCAACTCGCACTATTGCCGGCCGCGCAATCAAAAGTTGCAAGTCGTGCGGCGCCAACATCGTGTGGTTCAAGACCGAAAGCGGAAAGGCGATGCCTGTTGACGCTGAGACGGTCGGATCTGCGGACATGCACTTGGATCTGAAAAAGCACATTTCACATTTTGCAACGTGCCCCCAAGCCGCCCAGCATCGGCGCTCCACCTCTGCAAAGGAGTCACAGCCGTGATGTGCAATATCTGCCATCGAGAATACAGCAGCCCGTCGTTCGGCGGCCCCGGTGTATGTCCCGCATGCGACTGCGGAGTGCACCCGGATACGGTGCGCGTGCGCGAACTGGAAGTGGCATTGCGAGGGGCAATTGGACTAATCGAAGCATGGAGCAACGGGCCGCTGTTCAAGAATGCGGGCGTGATATGGCCTGAAGGCGGATGTCAGGCACCCGCATTAATCGCAGCTAGAGCGTGCTTTCCTGCGCAAAGAAACTCGCAGCCGTGATGCGCCTCGTCCTCCTACTCTTCACGGCGGTCGTCCTTGTGTACGCGGGCATCGCCATTTACGCGGGGTTTCAGCCGCCATGGTGAAGCGAAATGATCGAAGATAAAAGCAAAGAGTTCGCCGTGATGGTCTCCAAGGTGCAAGCGATAATCGTAGAGCGCGACGCCCTCGCCGCCGAGCTGGTCGACCGTACGACAGCGAACGTGCAACTCGCCGCTATTGGTCAGCGCCAGTTCGACCGCATCCGCGAACTGACGGAATCGCTAATGGTGAAAAGCGCCAAGATAGGCGACCTGGAGGCGGCGCTGCGCGAGATACGTGATGGCTTTCTCCCCGATGGTAGTTACGCGGGGCGTCCGATATACGAGATCGCGCCATTCACTGCGGAAACGCCAGTGAAGTGCAAAGAGTGCGTCTATGACATTCGCGAGCCGAATATCTGCGAGCGTTGCGGAACGCCGCGTACTTCTGACCGGGCATCGAAGCCATGACCAACGAAGATGCATATTTCGAGATCTGGTTTCAATTGCAGCGCCGCGATCACTGGAAAAGTCTCTACGGTGACGAACCGATGCACGAAGGATGGGGCGAGGGTTTCAAAGGCGCGATGAGTAAGGCTTGGCATGCGCGAGCTAGTTTTCACGTAACACCGTCGAGTGAGTTAGAGAAGCATGCTGACCGTTAGACAATTGATCGACCGTCTCAAGAAGCTCGACCAGGGCGCCGTGGTGGCGTGGCGCGACCATGACCAATCGGAAAACGAAGTCAACGGGTTCGTGCGCTCCATCGAAGAGGCAACCGAGCTGCTGTTGACTGACACCTACATCGCGAGCGTTTTGGAACGCGACGGCAAGCGGAACGTCGTGGTGTTGGGACCATGAGCATGTTTTCGCCGAAATTCCAACTATCTTTCCTGCCCGATCAGCGACTTGCGTGCGACTGCTTTACCTCTAGAAATTTCGTCGCCAGACCGAGCATAGTATTGGAATCCTCTGCAATTACAGGGGTTTTCGATGGACAAGTCTGCATGGATCAGCGTCACCGACCCGGCCGAGGCCGAGGAGCTATTGGAGCGCCGCGGCGAGCTCGACACCCCGACGCTCTACGCGCCGAATGGGCTGCTGTGGGCGGTGAGCGACGAGTACAGGGCGTGGAGGGCGGGGCGTGAAGATCATGCTTGACTGCTCTCCGGCCAAGATCACCGAATACCGGGAGCGGTATGGTGATGCGATCTGGCAGCTGCGGACACCGCTAACGAGCTACGCAAGGGCGCCAGGCGTGCCCTACGGCTTGGACAATGGCTGCTTCAAGACGTTCGACCGCCAGGAGTGGGACCGACTGCTTGAGCAGGCCGAAGAGGACGCGCCGGTGTTCGCGTGCCTGCCGGATGTCGTCTGTGATGCCCAGCGCACAGTGGAGCTATTCACCTACTTCAAGTCCCACACGAACGGCATACCGCGCGCCCTGGTGCTCCAGAATGGCATCGAACACGCGACCATCCCCTGGGACGACCTCGCGGCCGTATTCATCGGTGGAGACGATGAGTTCAAGTTCAGCCCCATTGCAATCCGCGCAGCTCGCACCGCGAAAATGCTCGGCAAGTGGGTGCACGTCGGTCGCGTGAATACCGCGAAGCGTGTGCGCAACTGGATCGGTCTGGCCGATTCAATCGACGGCAGCGGCATGAGCCGATACGACCACATGCTAGAGGACGTACTTGAGGCGATCCGCGACGAACATCCGCAGCACGAGCTCTATCGACGGTCTTTCGTATTGGACCCGCTCCCATGCTACGAACCTACTTCAGGAGCGCCGCATGAGTGACGAGCAAGCCGATGCAATCGCACTGGCGAACAAGCTCTTGGATCAGCACTGGGCTGACCCGGATGATGATCTGCGAATGCTCTCCCGGCAATTGCTTCGCGCGCATGAGCGCATCGCGAGCCGAGACAGTCTATTGCGAGAAGCTCTGCACGAGATGTGTCATACCGTCGCGCCGCGTAATTCCTTCACCGACTGCGTGGACAAAATTGACGCGTTGGTGGGCAGTCCCCCTACATCCGCCTCGGAGCCGAAATGACAAAGCAGGAAGCCTACTCTAGCCTGATCAAAGTCGCTGCCATCCTGGCTCGCGGCGAAGGCCTCATGTCACCGTACTACGATGATCACAAGTGGTACGTGACCACACCGAAGGCCGAACGGCGCCGGATCATCAGAGAAGCGGAGAACGTCGATTCGCTGTGCAAGGATTTGGCAATGCGCATCAAGGGCGCTGCCGACATTCTGCGCATCGATCACTTTCAAGCCAAATCCGGAGCGGATCATGGATCTTGATACCTTTGAGCAGCGAGCCGCATACATCGAACGTTGCGAGTTGGAGATGCGCGAGTGTCAGGCGAAGGTCGCAGAGAGCAAACGGCTGCAGGAACAATTTGACCAGACGATGCAACTCTGGCACCTGCAATATGAAATCTGGGTGTGGACGGAACTCGCACCACTGATCTATCGCGGCATGTTCGATCCAACGTTCTGCCGTCCCTCTAATCCAAATTGTGATGGTGGCAAATGATCGCGAAATGTCAGCGCTCCCTTGAGACTACGGAACCCACCGGGCCGCAACTCATGATCTACAACCGCACGCGCGAATGGGTTTGGGTTGGACCGATTCCGCCCGATTGGAATGCTCAGTTCGGTCCGACTACAGCGGACGAGGACAATCGGTTTTTCGCCGAGGTCAAATGGGGTGAGCAATGGGGTAAAGGTCCACCCCTGTTCGTGCGCAAAGTCCCCGAACAGAACTGGCCCTATCGCGGCGATGTGTGGCTGACGCCGCCCGTTGCTGAACCAGAAGGAAACGACCGTGGCTAAATGGAGCCCTTTCCGCAAGATTCGGTTTTGGGTGATCTACGATCCTGCCAAAAAGCAGATCGGGGAACCAACGAAATACAAATATGAACTGCCAAAGCCAAGGCGCGGTAGCGGCAAGATCATCGTGGAAATGACTGGTTTCTATCCCGCGTCCGCACGTGAAACACCAGGAGAGCTGAAGTGACGTGCAAGGATCTCGACGAGGATTGTTTTTCGATCCATGCCGAGGGCGGCTGCTTGGCCTGCTGGCTCTATGATCCAGCGAAAGGCATGTGCCCGTTCCTGCGATCGACGCCGCAGATGTTTTTCACCGTGGTCCAAGATCCGACCAGTTGGAGCACTGCCGACACAGGTTCAGAGCATGGGTAAGCCAACACGTCGCCAGATCGTTTTCAACTGGTTGATGGCAGAGCCGGATTTTGCGACGAAGTCCGATGGCTATTGGGGCGGCCAGGAGGACGTTGATCGCATCGATGCTCTGCTCGCCGCTCTGGATTCAGCGAACGATGGAGAGGTGAAACATGGATAGCCAGATAGATCGACTTGAAGCCGCTGAAGAAATCTTATATACGGCCTTGCGCGACAGTAGGAACGCATCTGCAATCATTCGCGGCATCGACGAGTACATCAATGCTAAGTTCGCAATACTTGTTGCGTCACAGTCTGATGCCGAGGTGAAACCATGAATGATCTGACCGTCCCGGCCAGCACAGCCATCACCTTCGATCAAGGGCCGTCGGAGCCCGTAGTGCTGGTCATGAAGGACGGCCCAATCCTCTGGCATGGCAAGGAGATCACAACGTTTGAGGAGGCGGTAGGCGTGATTCGTGACATCGTTAGACTGCTCGGCGAGAGGCCTGCGTGAGCGATCCCGACCTCGAGTCCTTGGCCGATGAGGTGCGCGCTGAGCACCGGGCTTCGCAAAAGTCCAAAGAAGGCTTGCGTGGAGCAATCGGATTTTGGCGCAAAGTGGCGCGCGCCGGCCCGGATGAGTGTTGGCCATGGCTCGGCTTCACCAAGTCCAGCGGCCACGGCTTGACCTCCTACAAGAGCATGCCGATTCACGCCAGCCGCAAGGCCTACATCCTCGCCCACGGGCCGATCTCCTCGAAGGTGTGCGTGCTCCATCGCTGTGACAACGCCGCCTGCTGCAATCCATCTCACCTGTATATAGGCACGAGGGCTGACAACATGATTGACCGTTTCGGAAATGTCGCTGCGGCGGACCGCTCGCGCACCGGACGCAACCGCGTGCTGACCGATGAGCAGATCGAAGAGTTGTGGCAGATGCGCCGCGAGGGCAAACGGCTCAAGGACTGCGCGACGAAATTCGACGTGCACATCGCGACGATCTGCCGCTACATCACCGCGCGCCGCAAGCTCGTGCTGGCGAAAATGCAGGCTCGTAGACAGTCTGGACCTTCGCAAAACTGACGTATACATCTAGCGGGTTGACTCACCGAATTTTAGAAATTATTTGTAATGAAATCAGTACCCTAAATGTATATTATGTAATCTGCGAAATAGTGGTATTTTGGATGAAATGTCCGAACGACCACCGGAAATTTACGGGATACCAATCAGTGAGTTGGCTCGCATTTGTCGAGTGAGCCTAAAGACTGCGGCGCGTTGGAAGGCTGGCGCAACCTGTCCGCCCAAAAGCGCGCTCATGTTACTGCTGGGCGACCTCGGATGCTTCGATTCAGCATGGGCGGGCTGGCGCGTTCGTAAGGGGGTTTTGCACTCGCCGGAGGGCTGGGAGATTGGCGTCAATCAGGTGTTGGCAGTGCCCTTGATGCGCGCCCAGATTGCCGCCTACCAGTTAGAGCAACGCAAGCTCGAGGCGATGCCGCAGCAACCAGAAATCGCCGACTGGCCAGAGTGGGTCTTCGAGAAACTGGCCTAGACTTATTGATGTATCAAAAAAGGAGGCGAAATGGAAAACAAATGGGACTTCCCGGCGAGCGGCCCTGAAGTGAATGCGGCGCATAAGGCGCTGACGGCGTGGAGCGAGACGGAGGAAGGCAAAGCGGCGATTGCGGCGGTCGGCGGAGTTCACAAATCGACCCCGCTCTGTGTCGCATTTTTGGCTGCCTGGAAGCAGGCTACTTCGCGATGATCTTATTGATTGCCGCGCTCTTGTCCGCGCTCCCCGCGCTGGATCCGAAGTAGTACGCCACAATGCCGGTCCAGGCGGTGCCTAGTGAGCCGATCAACACCAGCATCACATCGCCACCCTGCTCCGGCTTGCCTTTCCACAGCAGCCATCCCAAGACGCCAAAGAATCCGCAGGTGATGAGATACGCCAAGATCCGCGGCGTCCAGTCGTGGACCGCGATCTCGCGCCCTCGAGCGTTGGCCGTATCGGCGTAGGCGAGCTGCTCCTCCTGGATGCCGAGCGTCTTCATCTGCACCGTGAAATCGTTCTCGGCCTTCTTGAGCGCGAGTAGCTGGTCCGGTGTCGCCGTCAGCAATGCCGCCTCCGCGCCCTTGGCGTCCCCTGGAGCGGTGCCGAGGACAGCCGATATGGCGGTAGCGGCCAGGGGGCCGAATGGCCCTCCTACGGCGAGCGCAATCGTCGGAGCGACGGTGCGCAGGACCTGCAGAGCTTGAGTACCAAAGTTCATAAGTCGTCCGTCCCGATGCCCATCTTGTTCAAGAGTCGCTTGATCGCGGTGAAGGTGCGGGAGGCGAAGTTTTTGTAGGTCGCCGCATCATTGCGCACCGTCGCGACTTCGCTCCCGATGTGGTTTCGCGTCTCCACGTTTTGCTGCTTGACCTCGCGCAAGATCTCCGTCTTGGCAGAGCCGATGGCGTGGAGTACTTCGTCCGTGCGGTCTATGGGTCCGTCAGTCACTTCAGTGCCTTGAGTCCGATGAGCGTGCAGGCCACGCCGATGCCGATTGTCGCAAACTTCTCGAGCAGCCATATGGACGCCTTCCACAGTCGATTGACGTCCTGGTCCCGCGATTTTGATTTCTCTTCAATCTGGGCATTGACGAGTTCGGCCAGTTTAATGGGCGTGAGATGGGCGACGTCCTTCCGGAGCCGTGCGAGCAGTTGAATGATGCCCTTGTTGGAGATCTCCGATTGCACCCGCATGCGGTCAAGGGTGGCCAACAACTCAAGCCGCCATTGGAGCTCCCCCGGCGACTGCGCAATGGTGCGAAGGTGGCGCATGGTGTCGTCGGTCGAGAGCTTGAATTCATCCACATATCACGCGAGCCCCGCGACGCTCCGCCAATCTGGCAGTTCGAAGTGTGGGTCTTCCGGGAAACTCGAGCCGTGCGCCCCAAGCCAGGTCAGTCCGGCGGCCTGCCCTAGTTTGCCCATCGTTTGCCAGACCGGATCCGCGCCCGACCAATCGGGCTTGCCGTTCACCATGGGCACGACGTCGATTGCAAGCCCGTAGTTGTGGGCGCTTTGCCCGGCCTTGGCGCGCGTGACGATATGCCCTGGCGCGGTGCGTCCTTGCGCATAGAGGGCGGTCTGTTCGGCGCCCGTACGCAGGGTGCATGTCACCAGTACGTCAATACCCGCATCGATGCAGGAACTTAGGAAGGCGTCCACAAGGGGGCGCACCGCTGGCTTCAGGTCGTCCAAGGATCGCGTGCTCACGCCAGCCGTCCCGCGATGAATCCCACGCCCAATGCCAGGAAGACCGCGATCCAGTTCCAGTGCCGCTCAAGCCAGATGCGCCCGTCCGCTTCGGTGGCCTTCGCTTTGTCGATCAGCTTTTTGAGTTTGGGGTCGTCCATGGAGGTCTCCTCTTAAGTTCCGGCCGCCTCAGCCACGGCCCAGGTATTGGTGATCGCGGTATCCAAGGTGAAGCTCGCACTCGCGTTCACCACGATGTTGTAGTAGTCCGTGGTGCCATTAGGCACGTCGTAGAACTCCCCGTTCATCGCGAGCGGCTGCCCCGCGGTCGACACCGTCGCGGCATACAGCAGCCCCACGGCGACGCCGTTCTTGTACAGGCGCAGCGCGTACTGTCCGGTGGCAGCGGCGGCGATATAAATCTGCGCCCGAAACCGCACCTGCTGATTGCGCAAGGGAATCCACCCCGTGTTCGCGTTCGAGTACCAGGCCGGGAAGTCCGACACCACGCCGTTGAACGGGATGATGGTGGTGTTGGTCGCGGTGTAGGAGAGCGCGGCCGAGGTCAAGCGCGTTAAGGGCCGGTCGCCCGGGAACTTGCTGACCGCCCCGGTCACGCCTAAGAAACGCGCGATGCCGTACACCGCATTGTTGTCCTGCGACCAGAAGACGGGGCCCACCGGGGAGGTGCCGACGGTGTAGAAGTAGCCGTACTGGAAGCCCGCAACGCCTGAGTACGCCTGCCCCATCAAGGTTGCGCCGTAGGAGAAGCCGTTGGCGTAGACATCCTGCACATCGATCATCGAGGCGTGCTGCGCGTAGATGAGCGACTGATTGTTGTTCGCCTGCGCGCCGTAGACGAAGGTCCCGCCGCTGGTGAAGCCGGTGGTGACGTTGGTGAAGCTCACCGAGGTCAAGCTTGAGGCGGTCACGATAAAGCTGCCGTTGTAGCCCGCCGGCACCATGGTCGAGACCGTGATCTGCGAGCCCACGGGCGGGATTTGCGCCGCGGTGATCGGCTGCGTCCAGTTCAAGGTCGCAACAGTTCCCGTGCCCGACGCGCCAGTGATGTTGATGACGCTGAAGAAGTTGCCGCTGTTGAACGCCCGCAGGTGTTTGATGGTAAGCCCGGGGTGCGTCACATTGCCGCCGGCCGGGGTCAACTGCGAGGAGACCAGCACGAAGCCCGCTTGAATGATGTCCTCCATCAGGCAGCCGATGAAGCTCGCGTGCATCGGGAAGGGGATGCCGGTGCCGTTGCCGTTGGTATCGCCCTGCGACATGACGATGCCGTAGTTGCAGCCCTGGAAGTAGCAATTGATGAAGGTGGTGTTGGCCGACTCGTTGTTGAGGCTCAAGGCGACCGACTGCGGGAAGTAGCCGCTGAACTGGCAGTTGGTGAAGATGTTGTCTTCCGACGCGCTGTTCTGGACCACCGCGAACTTGGTGAAGTCCATGATCCGGCAGTGGTTCACCTGCATGAGCCAGCAGACATTGTCGAATACCATGCCCTTCGAGAAGCTCGAGATGTAGACGTTGTCGATTTTCTGCTGACGGGCGAAGTTCGTGTAGTAAGCAGTGCCGACGGCGGCGCCTGCGACGTTGTTGATGAGCGCGATGTCTTCCAAGCCGCCGCGCTCGACCTGGGCCGCATCGGAGACGCCGACTTGCTGGATCAAGGGGATGTCGGCGACGCTGTATTGCTTCAATACGGTGCTACCGGGGGCGAGTACATAGGTCAACGGCGTCGTCGCCCAGCTCGCGCCCTTCACGATTTGGCCCGCGAACTTATTTAAAGTCCCGTTGATGCGGTAGGTGCCGGGCGGAATCCACACGGTCGAGCCCACGCCGCCGACGTTCAAGGCGGCTTGGATAATGGCAGTCGCATCGATGACGCCGGTGGGATCGGGGCCGTAGCGGTCGGCGGAGACGTAGCCCAAGACTAGATGCGTGGGCACGTAATAGTTCGTGGGGGTGACGCCTGCGGCGAATTCCGCGGCGGTCTGCCCCAATCCTAAGAACGGCACGAGTAGCCCGGTGGTGATGACCTGCGTGTTCGGGACGCCCGCCGTCGGCAACCCCGTGATGGGATCGAACGCGAGCACCGTGCCGCGCCGCGTGGAGGCGGTGGGCAGCGCCGGCCATAGCGCCACCTCGTTATCGGGGCCGTGGATGCCGTAGAGGTAGGTCTTACGGTACGTGTCTTGGCTAATGCGCGTGATGCGGTCGAAGAACTCCTCGTGCAGTTCGGGGAGGTATGAGCCCTGATTCTTGATCGAGGTCAGCTGGGTGAGGGAGATGTTCGAGCGGACGTCGAGCGTGTGGCCGGCGATGCCCGCAACGGTGGTGGTGACGGTAGCCCCGGTGTCGACATCGACGTTCTGCACCGTGTAGTCGACGCCAAGCACCAGCGGCGTCGCGATCGGCGGCACCGAGGTGTCGAGATCGCTCACCGTCAAGTCGGCGGCCGAGAAGATCTTGTTCGGCCATCCCCACTGCGTCGTGGTGCCGTTGCGAAGGTATTGAACACTGCTGACGGTCGATGCGATAGTCATGAGGTCATCCTATTACTGGCATTTTGAGCGCCTGTACACTCTCGCGTTTTTTATCGACAGTGCCCTGCAATTGCGGGTATTCGGTGAGGAGCTGCTGCTTCGCGCCCTCACGGTACTGATTCATGATCCCTTTGATCATCTCGGCCTTCATGCCGTCGGGGCCGTCGCTTTTCATCTGATAGATCGATGACAGCGGCGACGTGCCGGAGACCAGTTGGTTCAACATGTCCTTCGCGCCCAAGCCCCAGGCCGGGTCCTTGTAGGCATTTCCCGCAAGCTCGACGTAGCGGGAATAGATCGCGGGGTCTTTGCGTAGGTCCACCGTCGCGCCCTGGCCGAAGGACACTTTCGCCGCCGGCATGTTGACGTTCGCGCCTAAGCGCACGATCTCTTTATCGATGGGGCTGTCGACGGGGTTGCGCGTCGGGAACGGTGATAGTAGGTCGTACGCCTTGCCCATGCCGGAATCGTGTGGGATGGGTTCGCCCCAGACGTCACGGCGTGGTGGCAGGGACTCCGAGAGCCCAGGCGTGCGCGCCTTCATCGCATCCATGATCGAGTAGACCTGGCGCTGATACGGGTCCTGGAGCCGATCGGCGGCGGCGACGCCCGCCGGCACGATGGAGCCGGCGAGCGACTGCGCCTGGTGCTCGCCCTCGGTCTTGGGATTCGTGAGCGTCTCAAAGAAGCGCGATAGGCCCTCAAGGTACGTTTTGCTGGTGATGTCCTGCGCGATCGCGAGCGTGGTTGCGATCGCGAGTTTCGTCATGTCTGGGTCGTCCCCGTTGACCGCCGCGTTGTAGCCGTGCAGCGTCTCGACCACATCGGCCGCCATCGCCATGGAGGAGCCGACGGTTTCTAACTTGTTGTACTGGACCCACCGGTCGCCGACCTTCATCGAGTACGGCAGCCAACCGGTGTTCTGCATGGCACCGCGCTGCGATTTTTCTGGTGGGCCGGAGCCGGTGACCTGACCCGACAGCACGGCGTCCGCCGTCGCCAGCATCATTGCGGTACCTAAACCCATCTGCGCCCGCGCTAAGGATTCACGCGCGCCTCCGGCGGCGATGTTGGCTTGATAGGCGGACATCACGGGCGCCAACGGTGAGCGCTCGAAGGTGAACGACAGGATGCGGGACGGGATCTTGTAGAACGGCAGGATGACTCGCAGCATCGGAAAGTCAGTGCGTAACTGCTCGATCACGTTCGCCAACTTCCCCGGCGCATCGGTGAAGCTTTGATACGTCATCGCATTGACCGAACCAATGGTGACCGAGGGCGGCGGGTTCGCGATGATCTCAGCGATGCGCCCGCCCAGTGCGTCCTCGGTGATCTTGCCAGCCGCGACTTCGCCTGTTGCTTGCCGGGTCGCGAGCGCGTTCAACTCCATGCGGTAGCCGATGGACCGGAAGAAATCGTGTTCGGCGGTGAGCGCGCGCCCGGGCGAACGGACCAGCCCCCCTAAGTAGTCGACGGCCTGCCCCACCCATCCGGACTGGCTGATGTTGAAGGCTTGCGAGGAAACCGCGCCACCGAAGTTATGATCCGCGCCGGCTTCCCCGGTCTCGGACATGCTGTAGGTGCCGGTCTTGGCCGCCTTGATGGCGTTACTTAGGGGATCGTCTCCGAGAGGGGGTGGACGCTCTTCGTTGAGTACAGCGTTGGCGGCTTTACCGGCGTATCGGAAAGCGTCTTTAAGACTAGACACCAAACCAGAATACTGAGCGCTAGCTTCACCCACTGCCACGCCATCCGTCTTACCCGTGAGGGCGTCCATCTGGCCGGCGATCGCCCTCTCACCGATACGTAGCGCTGTGGTAGCTGCATTCGAAACGAAGACCTTGACGTGCGTGGCGGGTGAAGTGAGGAGGCCGTTGGTCCAAGCCTCGAGCGCCGCATCCCTGGTCGTAGCATACACGCCTTTTTCGCTGAAATTATTAAGGCCGTCGATGTCCCCGGCCGTCTGCAACGCCTTGACGCGCTGGGCTAAATTCAACGACACCGAGAGGCCATCGGAAGCCGGTCCCGTGTCCTGCTTCAAGGCGTTCATCATCTGCGTCAAGCGTTGATCCTGCGCCCCCGCCGGGATGCGCCAGGAGGACAGGGCGCGCGCGGTCTCGGTGCGCGCCGCAATCACCTGTTCCTGAATGGCCGCATGGGTCGCCAGCATCTTCCTGAACGCGAACAGGTTTTCAGGCGTAGGGTTTTCGGTCGCGATGCCCGCAAGATCGTAGGTTTTCGATGCTGAACTTGCCCACAGTTGCCGCGCGGCCAAGGACTCCTCGGCGTTCAGCGGCTCGCCCACCCGGCGCGACATCAGCGTGTCCCAGGCATTGACCGCATCGGCGCCCAACTTCGTGTCCTCGAGGGTCTGCACGCCGCGGCGCGCCGAATCGATGCTGCCCTTGAACGCGCCCGCCATCTCGGACATCGCGCGCTTGATGTCGTCGGGGCCGTCGATCTTGGCGAAGTTCACGTAGACGCCCGGCTCCTTGGTCTGCGCTTCGGTGGCGCCAGGGGATTCGGGACCCGCCACTTCACCAGGTGCCGCCGGCTCACCCATCTTCTGGACCTGGCCGGGCTCGATGCCCTCGGCGGTAAACTCCTGGTCGGCGATTTTGGTCTGCGCGTTGTTGAAGCGCGCGGACACCAGCGGCGCATCATCCTTCGCCGCCACATCGCCCAGCTCTGTCATCGCTTTGGAGGGCGGCCCGATGTCCTCGCCCAAGTCCGCGTTGCCCTCAGCGAGGCCATGTGCGTCCTCGACGGCCGCCTTGGCGACGTTGGCACTCCGGAGGAATCGCAAGCCGCTCACAAACGCGTCGACCAACTGCCCGCCGATTGTGCCTTCGACCGCAGACTTCAACCGGTTGACCGCATCGGCATCGTCGGGCTTGGTCGCAAGGAATGCACTCACCGGGTTTGCAAGTGTGGGGGATGATTGCACCAAGTTCGAGAGGTTCTGTTGCGAGCCGTCGAAGCCCTCGAACATGCCGACGAAGCCCTTCAAAGCGGTCGCAGCCCGAGAGGCCACGAAGCTACTGGCTTCTGGCAACCCAAGTGCTTTCAACTGGCTACCGGCCGAGCGCAGGCTCATGACGAACTGGACGATGTTCTTCTCGATGCCACCGGTCACCGATTCTGGTTTGCGACCAGCCGGAAGCTCCCCGAAGTTCTGGGGCTCGTTGCCGACCTCCGCCTTGCGTGCCTCGGACCTGGCCGTCACATCGGTTGGAGGCGCCGGCAGATGCTCGCCCGCGAAATCGACCGCCTCCTTGGATAGATCGATCATCGACTGGAAGGCATCGCGCGTGCCCTTGAAGGCGGCGCGCGGAGATTGGATGATCCCCATTCCGATATCTTTACCGACTGCTGCAGCCTTCTGCCCCACGGTGGTCGAGGGCGCGGCTTCAGGCGGCTTCGGCGGCGGTGCCTTCTCGTCCTTCGGCTGCCCGCGCATCATCGCATCGAGTGACTCGACCGCGGCGGATCCGCGCATGGTGTCGTTGTGCGCCATGTAGGAGTCGCCCAGGTTCGTGGGCGGTGCAACAGCGGTGGGCGGCGGTGCGGCGGGGCCCGGCGATACCGGCGGCGCGGCGGGCTTCAGCGCGGCATCGAGCTGATCGGCAGGCGTGCTCATGGTTTCGCCTTCGGGGCGTTGGCCTTAGTTTCCGCTGCCGCATTCCATTGCTGTAGCAGTGTCGCCTGACGCTGGAATTCGGCATCACTCATCTGGCCAGCATCGTGCGCGACCTTGGTCGCGGCCCATGTCTGCGGGATGTTCGGCTGCATGCGGCTGCCAACGAGATGCGACGGCACCGGCCCGAAAACGATGGCCTTATCCGCCTGCACCAAGGCATAGTTCTGCGAGATGGTGCGCGCCATCTTCATGCCGTCCTCTGGCGTTGCCTTCGGGTTGTCATGAACCCAAATATGGAAATCATCTAGCGCGTTAGCGTAGTCGAGCGCCGCGTCGGGCTTGTAGAGGAGCGGCGAAGGCTTCAATGCCTGCTCAATGTAGTTGGCACCATTCTTGACGAAGTTGCCGCGCGGGGCTTCGGTCTTCTCGACGAGGCGGGTGAAATCCTCTTGCTTCAAGTGGCCAGCGTACAATTCGCTTTGGGCTTCGCTGGTCACATCCTCGCCGTTCATTGAACGCACGAGCAGCGGCGCGAACACATGCGCATCCGTCTCGTTCTCCTTGCCCGCGAGTAACTTGTACGCATACTCATAGGCCGGCGGTTCCCACGTCTGATGGTGCTGCTCGATCCACGATGCACTCAACTGTCCCTTGCTCTGCATCAGGATCGCGTTCTTCAAGAGCGAGTTCGACGCATCGCGCTGGATCTTGTCGTCCATGGCGATCTTGTGTTCTTCCTGCGCGTTCAGCATGCGCAGCATCGAATCAGCCGCTTTCGGTTCAATCTCGCCCTTGGCGGAGGCACCGAAGAGGTACGTGCGCGCCGCTGCCGTATTGCCCTCAGCCGACATCTCCTCGACCACGTTCTGGTGCATCGTGCCCATCGCATCTTTCAAGGTCTGCTGGCGGGTGGTCGCGTCCCAACCCTCGCGGTCGCCCTGCAGTTGTACCAGGGCGCCTAAGTCAGCTCGCGACTTATTCACCTTGTCGGGATCGCGCCAGTTCAAGGCTGCGCTACTCACCGCCTGCTTGGTGGCATTGGCGTAGACCGTGTCAGCGAGCTGGTTCGACTGGCCGTACTCATAGCGATTGAGTTCCGTGTTGAGTGCGGCGCGGCCGTTGGCGACATGGTCGCCGAACAGGCGTTTCTGATCGGCCGTGAGACTCGCCCCGATGCCGGCCGCGACCTTGTCGTATTGCGGCAGGTACCGATCCGGCATGTTGATGGCGTCCATGCCACGGAGCGAGTACGCCCCGCCGCCCTTGCCGTTGGGGCCGAACAGCATCGCATCACGCGCGGCTTCCAACTGCGTGTTGGCGTCGATGACGCGGGTGTGATCGTTCTGCTGCTTGAGCTTCGCCTGCTGCTCACTCGCCGCGCCCCCGACCGCCGAGAGACCTTGCGCCACACCACCGCCAAAGGAGGCGGCCGAGACATCATCGCTCACGCGCGGCAGTGCCCGCCCGGGCAGCGGCTCCTGCTGTACCGTTGGGGTTTCGAGTACCGGGACCGTCGGCACTAGAACCAGCTCCCCGCGGCGTTCGATTCGGTGTAGCCCTTGGCACCGCCCGTCAAGATGGAGCCCAAGGCATTGCCGGTGCCCGCGGAGCGCGCGAACTTCGACTGCTGCTCATCGCTCGCTTCCTGCACGCGAAAGCCCCAGGCTTTCCGTAAGGCATTGTTGCGGGTCGTGAGCGCATCGAGTTCATTCACGGCCGCGGTGCTCGCGACCACCTGCGCGTTGGTGCCGCCCTGGGTCAAGTTGTTCGCGCCGATGGCGGCGACCTGCTGGCCCTCCACTTGGCTACCGCGCATGCGCACCATCGACTCGTTAGCCGCGCCCGCGGCTTCCTCGGACGAGGCCTGACGCGAGGCAATGTCGGCATTGGCATTGAAGAGGCGACTGCGTTCCTGCCCCGCCTCGTATTGCGCGACGCCGCCGTAGAGGCCGCTGGCTGCGGTTAAACCTGCTGACATCGGCGCCCTCCGGCGGGTGTGCGGTCTACCAAAATGAACTGCGCGAAGAGCCTGCCACCGCGTTCCTCGGGTAGCAAAGCGCAAGTACCGCCCATCCAGAGGAGCCAGCGGAGCGCGGGCTTGTCGCCTAAATCGATGAAGTTGGTGGCGAGCGTGCAGTGCTGGAAGAGTTCCGGCAGGTAGCGGCGCGAGGCGCGCGCAAAGGCAAAGCGGTGCCGGTCGATGGCCGCACTCGAGAAGATCCAGAAGCGCGCGGCACCGCCCAAGACCGTCAACGGGGCGAGGCCATACATCACCAAGGGCTCGAACCCCTGGAACATCGTGCGCGCGTAATAGCTCGCCGACAGTGCCTCGCGCATCGCCTCGTACGGTTCTCGGCCCCACCCGGCCCGCACCTCCTCCACATCGCGCGGGCGCATGGAGGACGCAATTAAGCGGGCGTGGCGAATGTCGGCATCGGTGAGGTGCGTCATACGACCGTCCGGCGCGGGGAGTTGCGCGGGGTCGAGAGGCCGCTTGCGGCATAGGAGAAGAGCGGCGTGGTCGCAGGCACCTGCAGCATCCAGCCGTACACGGGATAGGCGGGGTTGCCGGCGGGCACGAAGCTTACGGTGGAGTCCGAGAACTGCGAGGAGTCGACGTCGAACACATCGCCGATGTCTTTCCAGTCGCCGTTGTAGAATCCGGCCGCCATGGCTTGCACGCGAAAGCTCGGTATGGCGATGCCGCCGATCGAGAACGATGAAAAGCTGCCGCTTAAGGCAAAAACGCCGACCTCTCCCGTGATGAACAGATGCCCCGCGAGCCCCACATCCTGGCCGCCTAAGGCGAAGGCACCGGGCACCGCCTCGAGCGCAAACCCTTCGGCCGCATTGGCGCCGATCATGAAGAAGCTCCCCGGGGAGGCGAGGAGCTGATAGCCCGAGGCGCCGACGAACAGGAGCGCCGTCTGCCCGGTCATCGCGAAGGCGCCCGGGCTCATCACGAGCCCCTGCCCCATCGTCGCGGGCTGCCCCGTCATCGCGAAGGCACCGTTGACGCCCGTCACGGTGGGGGGATTCAACGCCGCGAGCGCGATCTGCTGGCCGGTGTAACTTAAGCCCGTGAGGGAGCCCGCGGTGTACTTGCCGCCATTGGTGCCGGTCAATCCGGCGGGTGTGCCCTGAAAATCGCAGGACACCAGGATTGGGATGTTGGTGACGGCGGTGTTGGAATCGATGCGCACGTTGGCATAGCCGGGAGGTGCGGTGAAACCGGGGAAGGAACCCTGATAATAGGTATTAGCGACAAACTCGACCACATCGTCACTGGGCGCTGCGGTGACGCCGGTGAGCACGTAGGGATTGATGGGTGAATTGGCAATCGCGACCGCAGTGCTTTGCACATCGGTGAAGGGCGACACTGTGTTGCGCCCGGAGTAGATGCGTGCCACCACGGAGGAGAGATTGTTGGAGCTTGACGTGACGGTGAGCGTGGTTTCCGTGCCCGCCGCGACCTTGTAGGCCAAGGCCATCATGGTGGTCGAAGCGCAGTCCCGATTGCTAAGCCCCGGGATGGTCGTGAAGCCTGAAGGCAACCCAAAGGTGGCGCCGGCGCCGGTCCACTGCGCCGCCAAAATGATGATGTCATTCGCCTGCGGGATGCCGGTCACATTGACGGCGTTCGAGGTACTGACCCCGGCGTTGACGTGAGCTGCTGAGCCGCGCAGTGCCATGGTTTATGGGGCCGCGTGCCCCACCGTCCAGGCGGTGTAGATTTTGCCCTCATCGGTGGTGACCGCGATGGGCGGTACACCCGTCGGGTAGTAGAGCAATTGGAAGTTCTGTTGCGGCGGTTGAATGGGATTCGCCGACCAGCCGAGCAGATGCACGGAGCCCGCCTTGGTGGCATTGAGCGCATCGACCTGCGCCACGGCATCGCTGACGAAGGGCTCGACGCCCGTGCCTTGAGTCTGCCCGCCCATCTCGCCGATGATGACGGGGTAGCCGGCCGCGATGATCGACTGGGCGAGCGCGATCCATTGCCGGTAGCCGTTGGTGGCCGGTGCATTGTCCCCGGAGTACCAGCGAAAGTAATTGGGATCGGTGAACGCTTGATTGGGATACGCGTGCAAGCCTGCACAGATCTGCTTATCGGTAATCTGGGACTGCACGGTTGAGAGCCAGGTGGCGCCGCTCGTATCGCCAGTGATCCATTGGGAATTACCGAGCACGCCCGCATACCCCACGCTATTCAGCAGGACGACATTGGTCGCGCCCGTGGCCCGCACCGCCGCGAGCAGTTGCACCATGCCGACGCTGGTCCAGGGTGCGTTGATGGGATTGAAGTAAAACTGCGAGCCCACCGGCACGGCGGCGTTGTAATCCATGGTCGTGTGGGAAGCGCCATTCGCCCACTCGGCCCATTTCGGGTAGGTCGGCTCATTGACCAAATCAATGATGACGTTCGGGTAGCCCTTGAGGAGTCCCGCGAGCTTGGTCCAGCCCGCGACGGCTTGCGCATCCGGCATCCACGAGGCGGGGTTCTGGTAGGAATTCCAAATCGGCACCGAGGCGCCGCCGATCGTGACTTGCGGGCCCCATAGGTGCATGTCCACGATGGCGTAGCAACCCGCCGCGGTGATCGCATCCAAGGCGGATTTCAACTCCGCCATGTAGGTGCCGTGCGGGTCGCAATTGACGGTAGGGATACCGGTCAATGAGGCCGGTAAATTATAAGGTCCCGTACCGGTAAAGTCGCTGCCTCTAAACTTGTAGCTCGTCAAGCCTAAAACCGAATGCAAGTGCACCGGGATGCGAAACACGTTCCATTTGTAGGTCGAGGCCAATTGCGCGAACGGTGGTATCGCGCTCGCCGTCTGCCAGCCGCCATAGGTCCAGGCGCTTGGGCCGCCATTGGTGTACGTGCCCTCCATGCCGAAGATATTGGCGCCGCGCAAGTTGACGATGGACCCGGCGCTATTAACCAGCGTGCCATTGGCGGCCACCCGGATCGAGAGCGTCCCGGGCGCGGGCGGAATCCAGGCTTGAATGTTGCTGATGAACTGCGAATAGGGCACGGCATTCGTCACGGGGTTCGCATGCGACTGCGGGCCCGCAAACACGTAGTAGTGGTAGTTCTTGATGCTGGTATCGAGGAATTTTCCATTCGCATCGGTCTGATTCGTGCTGATGGTGAACACCGTCACGTCATCGCAATAGAACTTGCAGACCATCCCGATGGGGTCGTAGCTGAACCCGTAGCGATGGAACTGCGTGCGATCGATGGCGAAGGCGCTGAAATTGCTATAGTTGACGTGCACGCCGCTCGAGGCCGCCCAACTGATGATGGTCGAGAACATCCCCGCGGCGTAGCCGCCTTCATGTATATCGACTTCAAGGTACTGGAGCGTGCCGTTGATCTTCTCCTGCGGATAGAGCGCGATCGCTTCGAAGTGATCCGCATTGCTGTCGGTGATCGCTTCATGGAATTCGCAGTGAAATCCAGCAAGGGCGACCAAGTACCCTAAGGCGCCCGCGGTGGAATTGGGCATCTGTCCGACGAGAGCGCCGGCCGAGCCATAGGCGCCGCCGCCTAAGTTATTGAGCGAGAGCACCCCTTGCGCCATGTTCGCGCACGCGGGGTTGATCCACCCCGTCTTCGAGTCGTAGTAGTACTTATTGGAGAATTTGAACGTCGGCCCATAGGCCTGGGGAGGCGTGGCACCGGGCCCTAAGCAAATATCAGCCACCTGCGGCGCGATGTTGAACTGGCTCTGGGTGTAGCCCAAGGCGAGCGCGGCGGCCGGCGGATTGAGCGCAATGACATAGGCCGCCGAGCCCACTGCGCTTTGCCCGAAGCCGAACACAATCGCAATCGCCTTCACCGTCGCACTCGCGGGCACATTGATGGTGCCCGCATAGGGCGTGCTCGCGGTGGTGGGCGTGGTGCCGTCCGTCGTGTAGTAAATGGAGGCTGTGCCGGTAGTCGAGCAGCTGATCGTCACGCGCTGGGCGTTAGCGTATGTGGCGCCCGCGGGGCTGAAGGTGGGAGTCGCGGCCGGGAAGGTGCCGCCCACTTGGCCGATATTCCCTTGACCGGCGAGCACAAAGGCACCCGGCAGTCCCGTCATGCCAAAGCCTTTGATAGCGCCGCTATTCGGGAGGGCCGCATCGTAGCCCAAGAGGTTGAAGCTCCCAGGCGCGCACTGCAGCGTGTACGGCTGCGCCGAAAACCCGACGTTAAGACCACGCGCCATGGGCTATTGCAGCGTAAAGATGCCGCTCGCGATCGACACGGTGAAAGTCTGCCCCGCGGTGAGCGTGACGGACGATCCGTAATCCCACCAGCCGATGAGCGGCTTCAAGGGCGTGGTCGCGGTCGAGTCGTAGACCACCGCATAGCGAAAGGGGCCCATGCTCCCGGTCGCGGTCCAGGTGGGATTGGCGACGGTCCCCGAGACCGTCTCGACACCGCCCGATTGGCTCGAGGACTGGCTCGTGACCGCAACGCCGCCGGTCGCGTAGCCGTTACCGCTCGCAAGCTCCGTGCCGCTGATATCGCCATAAAGCGAATTGGTCGCGACCGGTGCGGTGTTGGTCAGCATGATCTTCATCGTGTCGGAGGACAGATTGATCGTGCCGTTGGCAAGCGTCTGAACGAACGCGTTGAATTTATTGAACGTAGCCATTTTCTATCCTTGTGTGTTTGAAAGAGATCATGAGACCGGATCGCCGATCATCACTTGCGGGATGTGCATACGAATCGTGATGGGGAGCGGCATGTTCTGGCGCACGCAGGTGTGGCACTCCGAATCCAAGGTCGACGGGATGCGCGTCCACAAGACGCCTTCCTGCATGCTGATCGGCGATGTGTAGGTCTCGAACGCGCGCTGCTCGGAGGGGTACATGGTCGTGAAGTCGGTGCCGGCGATGAAGTTCCGCGTTTCGGTGCAGTCCAAGTAAATGACCGGGTTCGACTTCGCGCGCATGCGGATGGTCTCTTGGCCCTGCGCATTCAAGGACAGCGTCTCGAAGTCCGACAGATACGGCAGCCCCACCTGGACGACGCCGCCGGCAGCGGGCAACGTGATCGAACCATCCAAGCCAATCGTCACCTGGCCATTCGGCACAATGCCGGTGGCATCGATACCTAAGGTGGTCGCATCCACCAACGCCACCGCCGGCATGCCGGCGATTTGGGTGGCCCCCGTGAACCTCAGGCGCGCGAAGGTCCAAATAGCCGTCGCGATGCCCTGCAGGGTCGCGGGGCACGGGTCTTTGAGTCGCACCGAGACTTGCGTGGTGCTCGAGCGCGCGGTGATGAGCAGGCGGCAGCGCGCGCCCGTGGCATCGTAAATCCAGATCTCATTGCCCACATCGGCCGGCAAGAAGGTTGCCCAACCGGCAGTTCCGGACGCGTTGAGCGTGCCGACATCCCCCGCAAGCCACGACGTGCCGCCGGTCAGCACCATGGTGGTCGCCGACGAATTCCGCCCGTCGTAGGTCAGGTTGCAGTCGAGGAACTGATAGTCGTACACCGACTTGACTTCACGGCTCGAGAGCCGCTCGACGTAGCGCATCGTCGCGCCGTTGATGGTGCGATTGATGATGGCGTAGAGCGCAAAGGCCGTGTTCTCAGGCACCACGCAGATATCCTCGAACGTGCCCTGCGTATCCCAGTGCGCCCAGCCGGTGACTTGCTGTTCCTTCAAATACGTGCAGCAGAGGAGGCCGCCATCGGAGCGCAAGGCGAAGAGCATCTGCCCGGCGGGATCGGGCTTGTAGGCAAGCCTTGTCAACTGCGTGCCGAAGGGGATCAGGTGGCGCGAATAGAGGGTGAGTTCATCGCCCTTGAACTTGTCGTACGCGAATTGGTAGATGAGGTCGCGCAAGCGCCGGCCGTCGAATTCAGCGAAGATCGCCGAGTCACCGAAGAGCACCGAGGCGCAGGTGGGATTCTGGCCGTAGTAGTTTTGCGGATCCGCTTTGATGGCCAAGGGCCCGAGCGCGGTGCCAGTTGAGCCGGGCCACAGTCGCCAGATGATGTTGGACGTGCCGATCAGCAGGTCCGATAGCGGGATCAGGTCCGAGATGGCGTTTAACTGCCGCGCATTCAAAAACGCCGCGAAGGCATCCGAGGCCACCACCGGGCTACTCACCTGAAAGTTCTTGTACTGGCTCGTTTGGCTGCCAAAAACGCCGACCGGCTGCTTCGGAGTCGCAGCAAGGACCAACCGGTCGGGGATGTAAGAGACGGCGGACGGATAGCCCTGATCGGTGCTGAAGGCGCCGAAGTTCCAGTAGGTCGTCTGCCCCAGTTGCGTGATCTGCCGGATGACGACGGTTGAGCCCACCGTCTGCCCCGCGAGAAAGGTCAAGGTCGTCGCCGCCACCGAGTACGCGGACGGCGCTTGATAGATGCCGTTCACGGTCACGAAGAACTTGGTCGGATCGGTGGTGGTGACGCCGGTCAAGGGCGTGAAGGCGGTCTGATTCGCGGTTGCGGTGAAGGTGAAGGGCCCAAACACCGTGATGGGGCCGCCGACGCAAGAGAGTGGCAACAGAGAGGGACCGCCGACGTAATTCGGCTGCACCACGGCGGTCACATGGGTCGAATCGGTGTAGCCCGTGATGAGCACGACGCCAAACCCTGAGTCCTGGTACTGCCAACTCACGCCGCAGATCGACGCCAAGTTCGGGATCGTGCTGCCGTCGCCGTCGGTCTGCGTGCCCTGGGAGTGGCTCGGAATCCACGTGCCCGTCGCCCAGCCAGAGGCCGGTGAGGGATTCGTGGTCGCGACGCATTTGTAGTTCTTCAAGCTCGCGCGCCGGTAGAGTCCCACCGGCGTGATCTTGGTGCCGGTATTATCGGTGAAGAGCTTGGAGGGCTCCCACGGTGGAATCTGCGAGAGATCCTGTTGCGTGAGTTGCACGAGGCCGCCGACCTGGCCCGCGTTGAAGATGGGAGAGGAGGCGGTCAGCGTCACGGTGCCGGTGATGGCGCTCGCGAACACAAACGTGGTGCCGTCGGTGTTCTGCGGCAGGAAGGGCCCGTTGATGTAGGCACCGGGCAGACACGTGAAGGAATTGGCCGACACCCGCTTGATCTCGTACGGCGGATAGTTCGGGTGCACCACGGTCAGGGTGTCGGTCGATTGCGCAAAGCGCAGGTTGGCTAAGTCCGCCGCGGCCCATGGCGTCGCGAAAGTCGCGCCCACCACCAGGGAACCGGCTGAGAAGACTTGGGCCGAGAGCGCGCCCACCTCGATGACATAGCTTTGGGTCGCCTTGAACACGAAGGGGAGCAGGGTCGAGGCTTTGGGCGCCTGCGTGAGGGAAGTGCCGATGAACTTGAACCCCGGGCGATTCGAGACCGGCCCCTCGGGGCGCACGAAGCCATTACGAAGGGTGCGCAGGCCAGCCGAGTAGGCGGTAAGGTCCACCCGGCCGAACAGGTACGGCGAGACCTCGCCGCGGGCGAAGTTCGCTTGCAGCGTGTAGACCGGTGTCTCGTACATCAGTTGCGCGCCGTGATCGCCGGGCTATCGGGATAGGGGTCCGGTTGCTGCTCGTTCAAGTCGATGAGAAGCGCATCGGTCAACGACTCTTTCGCCATCTTGATGGCGTTCTGTTTCGCGACCTGATTGGCGGACAATGGCCCGGCGATGCGCACCGAGAGATTCCAGGCGACGCAGTCGGTGAAGGCCTGCGTCCAGATGTTGACGTTGGTGGCGTCCGTCACATACACGAACCAGGCGTTGTCCTGATCGGTCAGGATATCGACCGCGTTGCCCGCGCCCGCCACGTTGATGACGTCGATCGCCTCACGCCACGGCGGCCGGTATGGCCCCCACTGCGGTGCCTGGCTCATGTCGTACCACCAGCTGCGCGTGAAGGGATTGAGGCGTATGCCGTACTGCGTGGTGACGGCGAGACCGCGCAGGCAGTCGGTGGGCTTTGCGTACACGTAGCGAAAGCCGGGGAAGACCAGCGCCGCTTGGGTCGTGATCGTGCTTTGATCTACGAGGAGCGCCAACGCCGCCATCTTGGTGGCGAATCCCCAGTGCGCTTTCTCGAGGACTCTTTTTCGCGCGAAGTCGAAGTAGCGATTGCAGACGCCAGCCGCCGGGCTGTTGTCGTTCAAACTCTTGACGGTGATGGAGAGGTCTAAGTTCGTGAGCGCGAGGTTATATACGTCCAGCTGACTGGCCATGGGCTACGCCCTGCTGGTCATACCGCACCCGAGCGCAGTTTCTTCAAGAAACCGGTGACGGTGAGCGCCGTGGTGCCATCGCCTGCCGTGACATTGGGGCGGATGAACTTCGGATGCTCATTGGCCCCCAAGGCGGCAAACAGGCCCACGGCGGTGAGCGCGGCCGGCGAGAGCTTCACCCAATTGGTGCCATCGTTCGAGCCCTCCATCTGAATCGAGCCCGCCGCGCCGATGGTTCCCGTGACCTGAAAGAACGCCGTCACCCAATCTTCAGCCACCCCATCGCCCTGGTTGCCATTGGGGACGGCGGGCCAAATGACGGTGCTCCCGTCCATCGGGAAGGTGAGCGCGTTGGTGGTGTGCGCCGTCGTAGGCACAGATCACCCGAACTTCGGACGATTCGTGGACCCTTTGATGGGCGCCTGAATGCGCTCAACCGTCGGTGCCTTGCGCGGCGCGGGCATCTGCAACACGCGGTCGAACTGCGTGCCGGCGGGATAGATGCCGCACTCGACCGTGTCGGGGACTACTTGCATCCAGCCGAAGCGGTGCGTCTCGCCGCGTTTGGGACCGCTCCGTAGCACCACTTCGCCGTGATCGGGCGCGTAGTCGCGGTGCACGTGCTCGCCCTTCTTGTCCTTGAAGAGCACGTACTCGCCCTCGCCCGTGTCCTTGCCCTGCGCGTCGAGCTTTGGCACCCAATCTTCGCGCAACGGGTCTGAGCCATCCTCGTTCTTGAGGAGTTCGAACACCTCGCCCGGATCGCGAATGATGTTGTCGTAGTACCCGGTCTGCGTTGCGAGCACTTTCATTTCTCATCCTCCTCGTCATCCTCGGGCTCGGGCTCGGGCTCCGGCTCCGCCGCCGGCTTCGCGTCCTCCAACGGCGTGTGCACCGACTCGTGGAAATGCTCCTCGGGGATGTCGATTTCGGTATTGGCGCCGTGCCACACCCCCTCGATGTAGCAGGCGCTTTTGGTGAGGACGCGCATCACGCCACCAGGAAGCCGGCGGCGTAAATTAAATTGTCCTGAATGTCTCTCGTCAGGAAGCAGTTGACGTTGCCCGCCGTGAAGGCGGTGGTGACCAGCACGAAATTGACGCCGATGAAGCGCAGCCAGCCCGTGGTCCCGCCGATGCCCGCACGCGGCAACTCGAAGCGCAGCGCAGCGCCCGTCGCGACTTTCGCATTCGCCGTGACGGTGATCGGGCCGCCGGTCAAGTCCAGCATCACGTTGGGCGAGGTCAAGGCCGCTGCGGCCGAACTCACCAACTGAATGTCGGCGGTGTTCGCAGCCTGCGCGAGTCCCGTGATGAAGAGCAGGTAAATCCAGGACGGATACCCCATGCCGAAGTCGCGCCCCGCGTTGGTGTTGGGCGTGTTCTGACCACCCAGGGGCCCCGAGTCGATGACATTGCCCAAGGCGGTCGTGCCGGCGGCGAATGCGGCGACGGACTGGCCCGCAGTGCCGCCGGTGCTGAATTGATTTTCGTTGTCGATGATCACGGTATTCTCCTAGTGAACGTACATTTGCCTGCGAGCCGCCCGGACTGCTCCGGGCTTCGCTTTCGTCCTGGCGTGCGGACTACGAGACCTGCGCCTCGGTGTTCAACAGCTGATCGCAACGACGGATCGGCACGCCCTCGAACCCGAGTTCGAACTGGTTCAAGGCGGGCTGCACGGTGACCGCATTGGCGGATTTCGTGAGCCCCTGCAGGCGCAAGAAGCTGTAGACGGTGCGGTTCATGTAGAACACCGGCGTACAGCCTTTCAGCGACGGGATGCGATCGAGTGACCGGCTCATCAGCGAGATGATGTCGGGCGGCGACGTGTTGGTGGTGAGCGCCGTGACCGACAAGTTCGGGATGCGCACCGTGTAGCGCCAGTCACGCAAGGCCAGGCCCGGCTCCCACACAAAGCGATCCTGGTAGGCGCGCATGAACCCTGAGGTCATGCCGACCGCAGAGCCCGCAGCGGCCGTCTGCACCGTCTGCAACCCGTAGTCCTCGTGCGTGAGGCCCGCCTTCGTGCCCTTGGGGAAAATCCCGCACACCGTGTCCTCACCCCAGCCCGCGAGCCACACCGAGGCCTGGACCGAGCCGCCGGAGCCGCCGCCTGAGATGATGTTCTGCGCGTTGGTGGCGCCCGAGATGACGCCGTAGCGCGGGGACAATCCTAAGAACCGTTCGACGTTGACCGCGGTGTTGCCGTAGAAAAGCGTCTGCGTGAACTGCTGGTTCATCGCCTCCAAGAACGGCTTGGCTTCCGACAGCCGAAGCGCGGCGACATTGCCGTTCAGCTGGGCGAGTTTCTCATCGATGACTGACCAGCCTTCCAAAATGGCGCAGGCGTCATCGACTTGGCCCACGGTGGACTTGGACGGCGTGACGCCAGTATTCAGCTGCCGGAAGGCCACGTTGGGAAGGCCGGCGCGCTGGGTCGTGCGCATGCCGGTGGGCAAGTTCCCCTCGACCCACAGCATGTCGGAGAGGATCTCGTTTTTCTCGTTCAACAGCTCCGCGATGTCCGGGATGCTGCCATCCGGGTCCATGCGCTGCGCAAAGTCCGAGAGGGTGAAAACTGTACCGCCAATGGTCGCCATGAAGTTCTCCGCTTAAGTGTTGGGTGCGGTCTTGCCGTACATACGTTCGGCTCGACTCAATTGCGGCGCGCCGTCGGGTGAGCCACGCGCGGCGCTGTCGCCCGACATGGCCTTGCCGATACGCTCGAACACACGGACAAACTCCAAATTGTTCGCCAATCCCGTCTGATTCAGCAGAGATCGAAACTCAGGTGTCGTGAACGCGGTCAGGGCGGCATTCACATGCCCCTGCGTGCGTCCATAGTTGAGGCCCCCAATGTCCGGATCCTTCATCGTTACTTCCAAGTCCCGCTCCAGCATTCGCGCGGGGAGCTTTCCTTGGAACTCCAAGAACGATTCGGCCACCGTCTGCAACTGCGTCTGCGTGAGGCCTGCCTTCTTCAAGGCCGGGGTCAACGCGGGCAGCAGATCCGGATTTACCTTGAGGCCGGCATCCAGCATCGCCTTCGGGAGCGCGATGTCGTAGGTCTCAGGAATGGTGGCAGCCGCCGGAGTCTCGGGCTCCGCGGCTGCGGGCTCCGTGGGCTTCGGCGTCTCGGGCGTCGTCGCAGCAGCGGGTGTCGCTGGCTCGACTGGTGCGGCCGGTGCCGCGGGAGGAGTTTCGATTGCTGGCGTGACGGTCGGAACCGCCGGTGCGGGTGCAACAGGTGTTGCAGCCGGTGCCGGTGTTACCACTGCGGGCTGATTTGGATTGTCGCTCGGAGTTACAACGGGGTCTGGCATCGTGCCTCTCGCCACATCGGTGTGATGCGGCTCGCCTTTCGCGACGGAGAGTACGACGGGTTTTCTCGTTTCCTTTACAATGACCATCCAATTGGCACCATCGGGCACAATTGGAGTCGTTATGGCACGTACACCGGAGATAATGGGCATCGGGCGCGCATCACAGTTTCTCGGCGTGAACCGCTACACGCTGCGTCGATGGAGGGATAAGGGCGAGGGTCCGCCCAATACGCGCAAGGGCAAACGGTTTTACTACGTGAGGGAAGTCCTCAAAGACTGGCTCAAGTCGAACGCCCCTTGCGCAGGCGTTTCAGTGCCGCGGCCTTCGCCTCCTCCGCAGCAATCTTCGCGGACTTCAATTGCATCTCGAGCCACGCTTGTGGGTTCGCGAGGTTGATTTCCACCAGTAGCTTCTTGCCGATGGCGGCCTTGCCCAACCCGTAGGCCACGTTCCCGAAATTCGAGTTCATCGGGTCGGTGAAGATTCCGCACCAGCCCATCACGCGCCACACCAAGTCGCGCACGTTTTCATCCTCCAAGAGCGCGCGCAGTTGATCGGTCTGCGCCGCCTCGTCCATGGCCTCGACCACGCGCTTGTCGGCGACTTCACGTTCGACCTCGTCGCGTTCCTCGAGAGGGTCCGTCATGTTAAAATCGCGCCGTCCCGACGAAATAATCCCGGAGAGACCCGGGCATTTGGGTGATGTAAAAGGCGGAGGCCGTGCCCGTTACGTGCTTGTCTTCCCCGCAAGGGTTGGAGCCCATCTCTGGGAGTGCTGCGCGACTCGGCTATATCGGGACGCTTCACGCCGCCTGCTTCTGCTGGCCATTGAGCAACTGATCGAGCGCGTTGCTACCGCCGACCGGTGTCTGCCCTAGATTCTTCGCCGCTTGGCTTGCCGCCGTAATAGCGTTTTGCTGTTGCTCTTGCTGCTGCGCTGCGGCCTGCTGCTTCTGGCGCTGATCGCGAATCTGCTTGACCACATCGTCCGCGACAATGCACTCAGGTGGCACCCCTAAGCGGTCCGACATGATGGCGACCGCTTTGTCGAAGTCGAACTTATCGAGAATCTCGGGCTTCGCTTCCGCGAGCTGCAGAATATACGTCGTGACCTGGTTGATGCCCTGGATCTCGGCCACGCGCACCGCTTGCGCCAGAATCGAGATGTACTGGATGTCGAGCTTGACGCCCTGCAGTGCGGGCGGTGGGGGCGGCAGATACATCTCCATGCCCTTCGGCACCGCTTCGTTTCGCGCGATGTGCTGCCACGCGAGACTTGAGCGTTTGACGGCGAGCGAGAACACTTGATCGATCAAGGGCTCGAACCATTCGCCATTCAAGCGATCGAGCAGCGGCCCGAGTTCAAGGAGCTGCTCCTGCTTGCGCGCATCGATCTCGGTCGCGGTAATGCCGGCCTTCAGCGTGTCGCCCAACGAGCGCATCATCTGGAAGACATCTTCGTACATGCCCGCTTTGATGCGCTGGCGCGTGTCCTGCAGGTCCTGCAGCATCTCGGCGAGTTCCGGCTTCACTTCGTAGAGCGGCTTTAAGCCAAAGGTGGTCGCGGAGGTCGACTCCAGCCACGTGATGTCGCCCGGCAGTTGCGACACCGTGGTGCGCTTCATCGCGGCATCGCCGATCAGCGGCGGCTCGACTTGCTTGTCGATCGCCTGCATCTTGCGCTTCTGCTGCACCATCAATTGCTTGGCATCGCCCAAGCAGTACATCGCGGGCGAATGGCCGTAGACGTTATCCGAGTTGGTTTCCCAGCGCGCGACCTTCACCGGATCATCGGGATAGCCCAGCACGCCCAGGAGCGTGTCGGGATCGCCGCCTAATTCGTAATAGACACTGCGCGTCTGCATGCCCTTAAGTCCCAGCGCGCCCTGCTCGTACTCCTCATTGGGCTCAATCACGTGGATGACATCAATCCACGTCTCCCAGGTGCGCGCGCGCCACTGCGCAATCGTCGAGGGCGAGATGTTGCCCCACGTGGGGTCATCGGGATCGTTGGGGTCTTCCACGAACTTTTGGATGACCTGGCGCACCGTCCACTTGAATTTGCGAATGAAGGTGTCGACCTTGCCCTCATCGTTCTGCGAGCACCAGTACTCTCCAATGGTGTAGGCGATGACGTTGATGAGTTTCTGATGCTTCTTTTTAGGGTCATACGGCACTTCGTACACGCCCAACGCCGCGGTACCGAAGGCGCCGATCTCCGAATACGCACTCGGCATCTGGCGGTAGAAGTTCGACTTCTGCAAGATGCGGTGCACGCCATCGGTCGCCTTCTCGCACCACTCGGCAACGCCCGGCTGATCGTAAATGTCGTCATCCTCGGGGCGCAGGCGAAACCACGGGCGCGAAGGACTCGTCATGCCCGACATCAACCCGGCCGACATCGTGCGCAGCGCCAAGAGTGGGCAGTTATCGACGATGTACTGCATCTTCTTGTTGCCGCGATTGGGCACGCCGCCATCGTCCAACCACCGTGAGCGGTACGGGATGAAGTTGTTCTTGATGTCGAGCCAGTGCGAGCGCCAGGTCTCGCGGTCCAGGTTCATGTAGTTGCGGCGCATCTCGTATTTTGTTTTTGCCGCCTGCTCAATCGGCACATTGTCGAGGCCGCCCTTGCCTGCGCGTCCCTTGCCGTTGCCGCGTCGCTTATTGCGTGCGCCCTTAGATCCGTCGCGCACATCGGGGGATGCGCCGAGGAGCTCGCCAGCCGAGGGTGCGTTTAGGTCGACGAAGCTCAATTGAGCGCCGAGAGGACTTTGCGCATGGCATTAGCGCTGAGGTAAGCCAACTCATTGACGCCCAGTTGCACCGGGTGAATGCCGTCGGCCCCGATGAGGACATCGGAGTTGCCGCTGCCGTTGGTGGCCGCGGTGGTGCCGGTGCCGGAGATGAAGGATTTATTGGCCGAGATGCCCGCCTGCGGGATGTAGAGGCAATAGGGATCGTTGAACTGCGCCACCGCGTTGGCGACGGCCTGTTCCATGTTAAGAATCGCCGCGGACGGCCCGGTGTTGCCGGCCTCAGAGCCGATGACGATCATGATGGCGCTCGGGAACAATCCCCGCACCGTCTGGTAGTACGCGAGGGCCGCCGCCTGCTCGATGGCGAGCGCCGCAGCACCGGCAGCGCCGCCGGACGCACCCGTGATCGCGGCCGCGCCGATATCGTTGACGCCGCCGCCTGAAATGAGCACCACGTTCGGAGGAGTGGCGGCGGCGAGCGCTGCCACCCGCAGAGCGTGCCCGAAAGGCTCCGAGGCTCCCCCGCCTGCGACGTAGCCGGAGCCCGATCCAATGCGATCGATCCAAAAATTGGGGCACCCCAAGTAACGCGCGATCTGTGCACCCAAGCTCAACGAGGGCGTGACGGGGTGCTGACCGGAGCCATCAAGGTACGAGGTCCCCACCATGCTCATGGTGAAGGAAATGGGCGGGGCGGGCGCGGAGACCTTCGAGATGGTGTCATTGATGACGACGCCGTAGAAACTGCCGATGAGGTTGGTCTGTGTCTCCATGGTGATCTGCCGCGGGCGCCGGTCGGAGAACACCATTTGGAAGAACTGCTGGTTGTTGCTGTAGATCGTCATCCCTAGGGTCACCGGCACGCCGTTGACGAAAATCGTGAGCGAGGGGGCGATCGCCTGCGCAAGCACAATCTGAAAGGCCGGCGCATCGGTGATGAAGGACACCCCCATGATGAGGCCCTTCTGATCGAAGAGCGTTGAATTGTTGGTGCCGGTGCCATCCGCGTAACTGCAGCCGTAGTAGAGAAAATTGCTCGAGTCGCTGATGCGCGTCGAACCGATGCCGTAGGTGTTGCCGGTGTTGGCCCAAAATAACCCGGTGTAGCGATTGGCAAAGGTTTGATTCGAACACGTCGGTGCCAGCGGCGAGGAGGTCCAGGTCGGGCCCCAGTAGTACCAGTTGACCGTGTTATCGACGATGACCGCACTACCAATGCCGGAGGGGCCGCCGGAGGCCGCTGAGGTGCCGCCGTTGTTGATGGCCACATAGACGTTGCCGCCATTGGTGACCGCCTGGCCTTGCTGGTACACGGTTGATAAGACCCACGCGGGCGGGGCCGTCAAGGGCTGCGCCGTGACGCCATTGTTGAAAAGCGAGGCGGCCAAGGCACTTTTGATGGTGCCGACCAGCGATGAGCCGACGCTCGGGATCGTCGAGAGTTCGGTCGCCGCAACAAAGTCGGTGTAGATGCCGCCGACGCTCGTGGTGCGTTGGGCGAGGACTTTTTGAATGATGTCGGTCGCCACATCAGCCTCCCAAGAGAGATTTGCTCGATAACGTTGTTGGGTTCAGCACAGCGCCCTGGAGACCGCCTGCGGTGCCGGTGGTGGAGTCGAGACCGCCGCGTACCTGCGCCCGCTGGAGGGCTTGTGCGTCGGCCTGCGCCACCGATTGATCGGCGCCCAACTGCGTGTGCGGCGCTGGGGGCAAGTTGATGCCGGGGGCACCGCGCGCGAGGGTTGACAGTGCCGAGACGCCGGTCGCGGAACTTGCCGCGTACGATGCGAGCGTGGCGGCCGAGACATCGCCCACACCCGCCGCAATGCCGGGAAGTGCGGGGGCAACTGCAGCGAGCTCGGCGGCTGTGCCTACGGCAGCAGCAGTCGTGCCCGCAGCTGTTGCGCCTGCTGCCGCTGTTCCGGCTGCTGTTGCACCAGCGGCGGTGGCCCCTGCAGCCGTAGCACCTGCCGCGGTCCCAGCAGCCGCCGTCGTCCCAGCGGCCGTTCCGGCGGCAGCGGTGCCTGCACCGGCCGCAGTGAAGTACGTGCCGATATATTCAGCCGCCACTCCTAACGCTGCGGGCATCAGCGGTCCATCACTCCGCCCATCGTCTGGAAGTTATCCCCGGGCCCGTCATCCGGTCCCCAGCTCCCCCCGATGCCGGAGCGGATATTGGCGAGCTTCACCGGGGCATCCTGCACCGGCTTCTGACAATCGGTGGGCACGGGAGAGTCGAGCGTTTGTGGCTGCGAGCCCGCACGGTAACCGGCGCTCCTGGAGACGCCATCAAACACCACGCCGTTGCCGTTACTCTCCGGCTCATTCATGTTGGTGCCGGTCTGCGTGTCGATGACCGTGCCCATCTTGGTGCCGCGGGAGGCCACGCGCTTCGCCTGATCGTCGTTGCCGGCACCGGAGTGGTATGGCGTGCCGCCGCCGGGGGTGGCGGACTGACCCGCGTACTGGCCGTTGACGGTGCCTTGAAAGCCTGAGGGCTTCCCCGTGTTGTCGTAGCCGCCTTGGGAAATGGAACGCACGGGGGTGCCGCGCACTGTGGATGGTTTCACTTTTTGGCTCCATATAACTTTGAGGAGGTGGATTGCTCGGGCTTGACCGGCCAGAGGCGCGGCGGCTTGTGGACGGGCGGTACTTTCACGGGCTTGGCCGCTTTGAGTTTCTCGCCGTACATCGCCATAGAATCGCCTCCGCTGATTGAATGCGGGGCCGAGAGTTACCGAAGGGGGCTCAAGCTGTCAAAGCGCAATGTCAAGGGCGCGAGAGCGGATCGTAATCATGCTTCGTCGAACTCCCGCCAGCGGCGGGACCCAAGTCAAACGGGAACAGCGCCTCACGCGTATCGCGGGTCGCCGCCACCGGAAAGGCGTGCGTGTAGACCAGCGCATCGGCTAAGTCCGGAGATCGCCCCAACCGCGCCTTGATCATTTTTTTCTCTTCGATGACGATCTTATCGCCCTTGTAGCCGTAGGTGACGGTCGAGAGTTCGGCCACGATCTCATCGCAATCGGCCGGGAGGCTGGCGCCGGTCATCATGTGCTCGCACGCCGTCCAGTAGCACTCGGCGCGCTTGTTGAAGAACTTCGGATCATTGGGCTTGCCACTGCCGTACACCGGAATGACCGAGTAGCCCTCCTGGCGCAAGATGGCCATGGGACCTGCGCCGTAGCCGCCGGACGCGTCCATTTGGATGGAGTCCGCGCCCCACTTGGTCGCCATCTCGCCCAAATGCCCGGCGATGAACACGGAATCCATATTCCTGAGGACAATCGGCTTGAAGTAGGTTAAGCCCTGGCGCGGGAAGAACACCGTCCGGTCATCGCCCTGGTCCGCGATGTCGGCGCCGATGATCTTGGGGGCCCAGTCATAGGCGCGCAGGTGGATGTGGCGCCCTAAGCAGTCGCGCACCGCATCGGCTGAGATCAATTGATTCACGCCCTGCGTCGGGAAGCGCGCGAGGATATTGATCATCACGAACGGGTTGTCGCGCCCGTACTCCGCAATCTGCTGCCGGCAGTACTCCGCATCGATGCGCGGCGTGCGCTTAAGGTCATCCGGGTCGGCCGTCACCTCGTAGACCTTCCACATGTGCCGGCGCATGATGACCGCCTCGTACAGGGCGCCCGTGTTCGATGTGGTGTTGCCGGCGAGGATGATATGGGCATCGATGCCCTTGCCCTGCAGCACCGCTTCGGCGGTGCGCACGATGGGGACCGGAATGCCGCCCGCCTCATCGATCAGGAAGAGAACGTTGTCCGCCCATGTGCCGGCCAAGGTTGAGCCCAGCTCCTCGGTTGAGGCTGACTGCTGAAAGGTGCGCGCGGTCATGAACCAGGTGTCGGGGCTCGCTTTCAAGCTGATGCGCTCCGCCGTCCACTCGAATAGCCCCTGCAGCAGCACGCAGACGTTCTGCCACTTCGCCATCTCGGCCCAGAGATTATCCTTCAAGTTCTTGCCGGTGATCGAGAGCGCGGCGACTTTGGGGTACTTGCGCGTCAGCAGAAAGTTCCACGCGAGCCACGCAAGGACGGCCGTCTTACCCGGGCCCTTGCAGCAGGCCATCGCCTGCCGTGGGTTGTGCGGGAAGTCGTTCAACACGTCCTGCTGCCACAGGTCGGGCTCGATGTGGAAGAGTTCGCGCACCATCAACAGCGGCGAGTTGCGATACGCGATGATCTTGTCGACGGCGAGGGCGAAGGTCATTGAACAGTCGGCTGCTGCACCACCGTCCGCTGATCCGCCGCCGCCAGTAAATCGACGAGCGTGATGCTGCCGCGCACTTCGATCTTGGAGGTGTAGAGGCCTAACAATTTGCCGAGTTCGCGAGCCGACATAATTCGCGCGATATGCGATGGACCGCCGTCGCATTCCTGACGCGGGTCCGTCATCACGCGTGCGTGAAAGCTACGGATATCATCGCCGTTGAGTTCGAGGCGCTTTTCTGCTAGGAGGCAACGACGTCGCACCTCGTCCAGCACCCGAACATTTCTTAACAGGCGCGAGCCCTGCACATCAGCCGTGTCCTCCGAGTATCCGGCTTGCTTCGCAGCTTCCGTCGCATTGAACTCAAGCAGGTAATGCGCAATGAACTTGCGTTGCTGCGCGCTCAGTGCTTTAGCCACGACCTTGTGCCCCCTCCACATAAATCTCCGCCGCCTTGCCGTTCACCGTGTCCAACAAATCATCATAGCCCTTGTCGAGATAGTCCTGACGTTGCGCTTCCGTGGCAAGTCCGCGTTCAACGAGGAAGCGCCACATGCCGCGCGTCTCGGCAATGGCGGCAAGGGCTGCGATGCGCACGTGCTCAATCGCATCGCGCGTGTCCATCATGCCGATCTGGCGCTCAATCGTCATACCGGCGGTGACGGCTTTCAATTGGCGGGCGCGTTGACGTTCGCGGCTCATGCCCTCACCCGCTCGACGTGCGCCCACACGTCGGCCTTGGTCTGCACTACCGTGACACAGCTGCCCCACTCGGCGATGAAGCGGATTTGCGCTGCGTTCAAGCGGCCGTCCGTGGTTTTGATCTCGACGAGTTCGGCGCGCGGGCCGCGCTTCGTTGGGATCTTGACCACGATGTCGGGGAACCCACCGCCTTGCCCATGCGTGTCGACGACGGTGCAGTACAGCGCCTCGTACGCCTCAGTGATCTCGCTGTGATTGGCATCGCGGTTGCCCATCGCGGCGCGCATGGCGGAGCGGCCAGTCATTGCAGCACGATCTTCGCGGCCGTCTTCGCCACGAGTTCATACACCCGCACCCCGGGCTCTGGCGCTTCCACGTTGACCTCCACGTCCTGCGGCAAGTCATCGAGTTCTTTGCGCGTGAGCACGAGCCGGCTCACCCCGCGCTGGCGCATCTGAATCGCCGCCAAGGTGCGGATCTCGCCGCGCAGCGCCTCCGCCAACACCTTGACGTGATCGCGCTCGGCATTCGCGTCCAACACCGCAGTCGCCGACTGCATCAATGCGTCCTCCTTCGAGACGCGAAAGATGTGCGGACCCAAGATGGTCGCGATCGTGTCCCGCATCTCGCGCGTGAGTTTGTACTCGGGCATGTCAGTTGACATCCACGCGCTCGTGCGCCTTGCGTTCGCGCTTAGGCACCGCCCCACGCGGCTCAAAGTCGAAGTACAGCTGCCCACTCGATTCCATCAGCACGCGCGCTTGTCGCACCTCGGGACTCGCCTCGCCGTGACGTTGCGCGACTTCATCGAACCAGCCAAATTGGTGGTCGTGCTTGCGCATCAGGAGCTTCGGGCGCCCCACCGCATCGCACACCGGCACCGGCTCCTTGGCGCCCTCCTCCTCGTCGGTCTTGACCTCGAGGTGCGTCAACTCGTGGTCGAGCAAGGCGACGCGCTGACGCTGCGAGAGTGCGAGCCAGCCCGCGCGGTCGACGACGATGGTGGCATCGGCCATGCCTAACGCGCGGTCTTTGAGCGGCGTGATGCGCACGATGGCGCCGGCGGCATAGCCCTGGTGCTTGAGCACGGGCAAGCTCGATTCCGTGTCGAAGGCGAAGAGGCCCGTGACCGTCACATCGGTCAACCGCTCGTGGTAGGTCTCGCGCACGGACTCGATGATGGCGTCGACGTCGGGTGCTGGGCTGTAGGTTTTCATGTGGGCACCCTGCCCGCTACCTTCGGCATCTCGGTGAGGGATTGCTTCAGCGCGTAGCCCATCAGCGGCCAGATCTTGGCCTTCGCGTTACCGATGGCGATCTTCGCGCCGAGTTCGGCGTCGAAGTTTTCAGGGCTCGCGCAGGCCGATTCGCCCGTGACGGTAAAGCCGTTCTTGAGCACGAGCACCGCGATGGTGAGCAGCTTCAGTTCGTCCATGCGCGGCACGCCCTCGCCGAGCGCTGACCAGGCGGTGAACGCGTACGACGCGGTGATGTTGGCCTCGATGTCGGCCGGCGTGACTCGCGGGGCAGTCAAGCCCTTCGCTTGGATTTCGGATTCGATGGCAGTGTCGGTCACGTAATTCCCCTGGGGTTGGTTAGTGGATCGCGTTCAAATGCTTTCAGATTTCCGATTGACTCATCGCCACCGCCTTTGGTACGCCGAGCGCGGCTTTTTCGGCCGTGCGGTCGCGATGGCTTTGGCCTGCGCGGTGAGCCAGTCGGGGGCATTGGGCTGGGGCTTGCTCGCGCTTCTTGCTCCCGCTTCCGCTTCCGTTGCTCCCGCTTCCGCCGTACTGCTCCCGCTTCCCCTGGGGGTTTCACCCCCATAGGGGTAGCAGGAGCAAGTACCCAGAGCAGTTTCCGGGGTAGTGAGAGCAGATTCTTGGGTAGTGGGAGCAGGTAGCGGGAGCATCATTTTGACCCTCTCACGAGCCCTGACTTGACCTGCCGATTGGCGAACTTGCCGACGGGGCCATCCGTCACCCGGCCATCGAGCCGCAGTCGTCCCAAAGCCTCCGCCAACTCGCGCGGGGAGAAGTCCTGTGTGAGCTTGTCCTGGCGCATTTTCTTCGGCAGGTAGTCCGGCGACGTGCGCGAGTCCGTGGTTCGAACATCCACAGCCACGAATTTATCGAGCGCCTTAAGAATGACCTCCTCCGCCGCCTCATTACGCCGCCCGAAGGTATACCGATCGCTGAACGAACCGGGCTCCAGGGCGGCTTCGAACACGCCCTGCCGATAGATCAGCTTGCGATAATCCTTGATGGTGTAATTGGTCTTGCGCTTCGCGATGTAGCGCACATCCGGATCCGCCTCTTCGCCGCCACCCTCCTCCGTCTGGTCGGGGAGCTTCATCCCCATGTACCAGCGCATCCGCATCGAATTTTCCCAAGCCGTCGAGCCTGAGAATTCGGAGTCCTCCTGCTTGCCGGGATGCGCGAGCAGCACCGTGCTATGCAGCCGGCCGTGCGCAAGTCCTGTCATGCCATTGACGAAGGAGGTCACATGGTGGCGGTCGTTCTCCTTACCACCGAAGGTCTGCCCGATGTTGTCGATCAGGGTCACATCGGCCTGATAGTCATTGACCTGAGCGACGAGCTCGCCGTAGAGGCCGGTCCACTTGGGCGCCCCGTACTCGGCGTAGAAGAGGGTATTGTCCAAACCTGAGCGCGGCTCGATCACGAGCTTGCCCTCAAGATCGGCGAGGGTCGCGCCCAAATAGCGGCAGATCGCAATCTGTCGACGCCAGAGTTCATCATGGTCGTCCTCGCAGGCCCAGAAGAGCACCTTGAGCGGCGTCTCGATCGCGTCCAGGAAATTCTTGCCCAAAGCCATCGCGGTCGCGAGCGTCTGGGCGAGCAAGGTCTTGCCGATGCCGCCGCGGCCGGCCAAGAGCGTGGTGCCCGCGCCCAGCCAATGAGCCACCGCCCACGGCCGATCGGGGGGCGTGCTCGCCTCGAGGTCCAGCCAACGCATGATTTGCCGAATCTTGACCGGAGCCGCCGGCGCCAAGAGCCATGCCGAGACGTCGCGCTTCTCGGCGAGCGCATCCGCCAGATCCCAGCCGCCGGGAAGATCGGCCGCGAGCGTCGCGGGGTCCACAATGCGTGCGGACTTCGCCACGTCCTTCAAATGCTGCTGCATCCAGGCCATCGCCTTGCGGCCCGCGATATCGCAGTCGGGCACCAAAATCACCTCGCGCCCTTTGAGCGGCATCAAATCCGTCTGCCCAGTCGAGGCGGCGCCCCCGGGCCAGGTCGTTGCCAAGTGAGAGGGAAAGAGCTTCTGTGCGGCCACCGCCGTCTTCTCCCCTTCCACGATAATCACCGGCAAATTGGGCTCGTTGGTCAAGCGGTCGAGTTGAAAGAGCGGCCGCGGATTCGGGTGATGTCCCCATTTCCAGCCATCGACGGTCTTGGTGATGGGGCGGATTGTCTTCTTGCCCCCCGGCTGCTCCCAGCGGCAGACCCGCATGATGAATGCGCCAGCCGCGTTGTGGTAATCCCAATACGAGTGATACGGCCCGAGTTCGAAGTGCTCGGTGAAGACATCGCTCCTGTCCCGGTAGCCATTCAGATAAGCGCCCTTGGCCTCGAGCGCCTGGGCGATTGACTTGTAGTCGCACCCGGCATAGCAGCGCAACGCGAGCCCATCGTCCCCATCGGCGAGAAACAAGGATGGATCCTTGTCCTCGTGCGCCGGACAGCAGGCCTTCCATCCTGTCGGCGAGCGTTTGGCCTTGTTGAGAAGCCCTGCACATTGCTCGGCCGTCCAGGTTGCCTGTTGCATTCGCGTGTTCACCGTCGTCCATACCGACGAACCTTGGCGTAGACATTCAGCACCCAGATGGGGAGCCAATTCGCATTGCGCCGAATCCAATTGGGATATCGCGTATCGATGTCGGCCGTGCCGTTGGTGCTCCAGCGTTTCACGTCAGCCCCATCCGACATGCGGACACGGCGCGCACGCCTACCGCACAGAGGACTTGACGGCTAGGCTGACACTTGGGCGGGTGCAGCCCTACCCCTCCCCGGCCCCGAAAGGCGCCCGCCCCGCCCCGTGCTAGATTTGTAGCGCGAACATCAAACTTCACACAGGGAGAGCGGGCAATGAACGGACTGAAACTGATTGCGGCGGGACTTTGCGGCAGCGCGCTGACACTGGGACTGACGACGTGGGCGCAGGCGCCGAAGAAACCGGCATGGGAAGCCGCACCGATCGTGGCATGCCCAGATACCGGGACGACCCTGTTCCACCTCGAGCGGGACGTATCGAAAATGTCTGAGAAACTGGACGTCATCGCTGCGGACCAGAAATCAACGCTGCAATGGGCGCAGTGGGTCAGTGGCGACCTGGCAGAGCTCAAGATGCGCCGGTGACGAATTTGACGTAACCCGCCTGTTTCTAGGCGTTTTGTCGCATTCGGTGCCGTGACCACGGCTCGGTCGGCATACTGCACAGGCGTTAAGCAGCGGTTTCGGCAGGATAAAGATCGGGGCGAAGTTCTGACCGCGGCACACCGCTGAAGCGTTCAACCTCCAAGACGCGCTCGGCCGGTAGCCGATTCGAAGCACGCCATTTCTGGACCGCCTGATATCGCACGTTGCATAGCTTCGCGAGTTCCGCGATGCCGCCGAGGGCACCGATCACATTGGAGGCTTCCAGCGGCATCAGGATCACCTTCTGGTTCGGCGCGGTGGCGAGCGCCTGCAGCGCCTCGACGTATTTGGTGCCGAGGAAGTAGTTGATCGCCTGCACGCTGCCCTTGGAGATCGCGTCGGACACGACCTCGGTCGCCTTCGCTTCCGCTTCCGCCTGGCGTTCGCGGGCTTCCGCCGCGCGGAACGCGGCTTCGCGCTTGCCTTCGGCGGAGAGGATCGCCGATTGCTTCTCGCCTTCGGCCTTCAGGATGGCGGCCTGGCGGAAGCCTT